>JAABUW010003026.1_pt1 | contig 24545 bp, 31 predicted proteins | sample 5560081 | NCBI WGS metagenome assembly JAABUW01 (sample SAMN10711882, study PRJNA513363) | rock metagenome | isolation source: Antarctica rocks | place: Antarctica: Victoria Land, Knobhead sud | reverse complement strand
AACTTCTTTTTTATATGGGTTGTATATAGTTCATTTATTTGATTTCTTTCCTCGGCTTTGGGAGGGGAGTGAGGGGGTGTGGAAGCAGAGATTTTTAGGGGGGACTGGGGATCGTATGTTTAGATTGGTGGGTGGAGATTCGATGGGTTGTGGTTGGGGCGGGGGCGGATCTGTACTGTTGTATTGTTTTTGGAACAGTTGATGGCTCCGAGCCCGGTCCTTTCTCTTTTCAGCATCTTTCCGGCGGAGATGCGGGAGGATCGTGTTAGATTCGGTGCAGAAGTGGCAGTGAGAAGGGGGGTTTTGATTTGCGTGGAATGGGGATGATAGTTGGATGGATAGGATAATCACTTGCAAGGTAAGAATTGCAGGTAGCGATATACGCTTTAAAACCCTTAGCGATAGTACTAGATACTCCGCTATCATATCCAACTCCAAACACCATCTATCAAGACCTCTAAACCCCCAAGAAGAGAGGTAATTTTCAAAGATAGGGCATGATTTGCTCTCTCCCCAACCCTTAGTAGGAAGTTCTCTCCAAGAAAGGTTCACTCGATTATTCCGTTCCTTTTACGCACAAACGCCGCTTCACGTGATGCCATCAGATAACCGCCCGGGGATTCTCCAAAACGCCAAGGTAATCAAGAAAGTACGATCATTCATCGCGAAAAGGGTCCAGGCGCGTTATAGCGGTTTCCGGGCGACGACGACGCTTCTGTGATGTGGGTTTAGTTTGGGGACTTTGGAGGCATCTCCGGGGTTGGAGAGATCATTTAGAAGAAGAAGTGGAAAGAGAAGTAGGGAGGGAAAGTAAAGACGAAGGTAGCTTACGCGTCCTGATATATATGTTTGGTGCGGTCTCGTAGAGCAGTGCGCACTTTCCTATTCCAATCCTTTACGTCGTCGTAGGTCCACTACTGGCTGTTAGCACGAGTTCCTACGAAAGAACGAATAGTAAAAAAACCGGGAGACGATTCAAGGTACGACAAGAGAAGTGGCAGCTTCACTTACATTCAAATAATTCGTACAAACTCTCATCGTCCAACCCTCCAGCCCATTCTCCCAATGATTCATGTTCCATCTTCCCAGATCCTTCAGTCTCTGATCGTTACTCCATGGCCCGATAGGCCACTTATATTTCGTCTCAACAACGTCCGCAAACCCAGCTTGTGTGATCAAGTCTTTCATGATATCTCGCGTCTGCAGTGTCTTGCCAAATGCTTTGCCGCATTCAACGGATAGTTTTCCGCATTCGTCGTACACATCTCCTGGCGTGATGGAGCCGTCGTCAGACTTCGGAACGGGGGAGATTTCGGCCTGTTCGATATAGCCGCCGGGGGCGAGATGTCTGCGGTGAATTTAGGTTAGATTTGGCATGGGATGATCTAGTAGGTACTGGGTTATACTCATAAACTTCTTTGTAAAAGGCCGGCCAGTCGGCGACGCTCCCATACATGAGACGGATGTGGATATAGTCGAAATGGTTCTTGGGGTAGACCCATTCGCTACAGCAATCGTCAATCTCGAAACGTAGATTTGGAGGAGCAAAGCCAGGTTGAATGGGCGAGAGGTCAGTTGCTGAGAGAAACTGTTAGAAGCAGTAGGCGAAGAGCAAGTGGAACATCTGCAATCTAACCTATAAGGTCTGTTTGTGGGAAATGGTCCGCAAAGTCTCTAAAATGAATAAGCTCGACAATTGGAGCCGTATTTCGGGGTAGCAATACTGAGCCCATATCCCAGTCCCAGTGCCAACATCCAAGGCTCTCCTCGGGGGTTTGTGATCCAACGGCGCGAGGAACAACTTATCGTTTAGCGTCAGAAGGAACATGTGATGGCTGCACGAAGATAGACTTGGTCAGCCGCGGCAGTTGTAGGAAAAGCAATCCGGTAGGACAAGAGACTGACGCAATGTCGTCCAAAGCCGTAGCCTGCTCGTCGTTGGGAGCCCAGTATTGACCTTCCCCTAGTCTTGTCAATATACTTGAATCGGCTGTTGATCGGGGGCAGCGGGCGTACGGTAGACGTGATATCTTCTTCCATTCTCGTATCGGTACTGGGTGATCGAGGTTGCAATTGACATTCGGCTGCAGAGAACATCTCGGTTAGTAAGATTCCAAGGAAATGGTATGAGGAGGGGCACTCACGATAGGTCGGCCAAGCTGGATCCGTCATTCTCGTACCCATCGTCCTTTGATTTGTCAGTGGTCGTTCGAGATTGGCCTACTTGGGACGACTGCCTTACGATGGGAATCCGGTCACTCCAGGAAGCCATCCATGGAGTTTTATCGGGTTGTACCGACATTCCGTGACCGAGACCAAAGGAGGTATAATTCCAATTTTCAAATAGACAGTTCCTTCGCATTGGACTCGTTGCAATGTGGGGCTTCTTGCCTCGATTCAATGATGCATCTTCTTCGCGGGAGAGTGGATCATGCTTGTTCTATCCGCAGGTAAAGAATGATTGTAGGTATACTCATACGAAGAGGAGTGTCCAGCTGGAGGAAGTGCGTTGGGAACTTGGGATGTAAGTAATAGCATGATTATGGTGCGAGTCAGGTAGGTAGGTAGGTAGGTAATAAACGGTAATTAGACTAGTCGTACGTAGCACCTGAGTTTTGGATGATACTAGCACGACTAGACACCCAGCGGGTACGGAGCACGGAATACTGGGACCGTCAATAAGAACAATGTGGGGGGTGACGGTCGTGTGGGCCGAGCCTGAAGAACTGGGATCGTCTAGTTCTAATCCGTACCGAGGGGTCGTACGGGGATTACCGGGACAGCGGGCTGGGATAACGTTATCAGCCAACTTTACCACTCCTATGGGTTTCGCCATCGCCATCGCCAGCGGTTGGAGATCGGTGGCTTCAATCCGTTTGCACAGTACCGAGGAAGCCAATGTGATGATTCAAAGCGAAACAGGATAGACGGCTCGAGTCACACCGCTTGTGCTTGTTCGACTGCTCTCTACTCCTTGACCCACGGTCCTTTTTGCGCTCACGGGGGGAGGGGGTTGTTTCCTTGGTGTGCTGCACGATAAGCTTCGGCATGTGCAACGATAGCTTCTCGAACAGCCGTCCGAATACCGGATAGCGGACATGGGATTCAATCACAGACCTGCAGCCAACGAAACAGACACGTCGTCGACACCAATCAAAGGATTATAAAGGGTTATACCGGTTCTGTGGCCCTTATGTCTAAGGTACCTTATGCTATATTATACATATTACATAGTCTATTACCGACGCCTCGAATTGCAGGCAAAACCCTGCTCATGCTACTCTAAGCCGACCAGAACGCCGGATCCATGCTATATACTCCCTACTGTATTACCAGCTCACTGTTTCTGCTAAAGAACCCCTGCTCCACTACCGACACGCTCACCGCCTGCAAATGCAATGTCGCCCCATCCAATCCTTCCCCCATGTCCAACGTTTCATCCCTCAATGTCCTTCTTGGGTGCAGCTGCCAAGGCTTTGCTGCGACGCCAAAGGCATACAGTGCAGGTTGCAGAAAACGCGAAAAGGATACTGGTGGTTGTTGGTCAGCGAAATGATGTAGGCGATGTGGTGGAATTGAATTGGCTTACCACATGGCAATACTCAACCCCCATATGGCCTTCATTTCATAGCAGGTTGACCTGCTGGCGCCGATCCAGTTGCTGTAATTTACTTTGCCCGTACTCTGATTCCAACTAGCCTTTAGTTCGGAGCCGAGTTGTTGAGCTGATTCAGCGACGCTTGCTGACCCGATGACCTGGCAATTCAAGTAGGAAAGCGGCTTGCCGACGACGATGGCGACGACAGCAAGGGCAACGAGCAACATGCTGTCCATGCCAGTGGTGATGAGGAATGGGAGGATATTGTCAATGTACAGGATATAGGTGATTGCGCAGTAAAGCACTGCTATACAGGTCTATGGATGACTCGTTAGTGATGAAGCAGCTTCTGGACCTGGAGTTACATACAACGCTCAACGTGCCAACAAGGACATCTGACGGTGCATTGTTGTTGGACACCATCTCCGATATAAAGTTCGCAGCCATTCCGATAATGCCGATGAGAGATATGGCTTGGAGTATCCTGCAAAGCTTGAAAGTCGCACCAAGAGCACCATAGTCGGGTCCAGCCATATTCCGCGGTGAGGTGGTAGGGAAGAAGTGTCGAAATTGGAGCGTTGATTTCAAATTGACTGATGGGACAAGGAAAGATTTCAAGTCAATGAAAGTCGTGGCAGGTTGATACTGACTTAGTGAGAAGCAGGCTTCTTCGTAATGATCGTTGCAAGGAAAGAAACAATGCTTCAGACAAAAGAGGAAAGACAAGACTTTGAGGAAATATCTGAAGGACGGTGAATGTTATGCGGATGAGGAAAACATAGTCAGGTGCCGTCGCCTTTCTTAAGTACCACAGCACTCCCAGCCATCATGTTGTCTTAGCAATTGGCATCAGTGATGTTTCTAAGAATGTCTTGATCCAAGTTCTCGACCAGTTTCACGTTATTCTGAGTTGGGCCTGTCTTGTCCAATGGTGCTGCGAGTCTAAGTTGAGGCTCCTCGGATCATCCCGACGCCAGCGCTTAGGAGCCATTTCCAGACATCGACCAGCGATAAATCTCAACCACTAAGAACACAAAGACCTTGCGACAAACCTTTGAAAGAAACTTTAGCTGCCACAGATCATTTCATAGTGCAGTCCTCCCAATTTGTGCGAGTCAAGTATTGCGACATGCCACGGACCGGATGGTTTCAAATGCCTCCCGAAGCTGAAAGGACGGCCTTGGTATCATGAAGGCTACCGAACAGAACATGGTTAAGTATTGTTGGCAGCAGATTCAAATAGATCCCACGATGTCGACCAGGCTCACGAGACTTTGGAGGTTTGAGGACTCGTCGACAGTGAATAAGCTAATCTGGTATACGGAAACATCCTCCTAGCCTCATCCCGATTCAATGCCAAGAGAGACAGCTCTTGAGTACCGGCCAATGCAACGACGGGATTCGAAACGATGAATGCTAAGAATCTGGTACGCCTATTATAGATGTCAATCACCCACTAGCAATAGCAAAAGCGCAAAGGGTGACTACACCTTGATAACCCAAAGAGCCCAAACACTGCTAGCCGCTACAAGTCTGCCGTTACCTTATCTTATCGCCCAGGCCTACTAGCCTGGTAAATCTCAGTTGGCAGCCTGTCATACGTAGCTGAAGAGAGCGAGATGGGAATTTCCGAGAGCTACGTCCCGTACAGCTCCCCTTCTTTCCCCTACTTTTCAGCCTTCAAACCAGGTAATACGACACCTGGCGAATCTTCACCAAATTAGCTGATATGTCAGACACGTCCCTAGTTAAGCCTCCACATGAAAAGGAACACAGTTCTTGCAAAAATTGACTCCACTGCTCCCACCACCAATGCTTTGCTACCCAAAAACATTCCTTCTAAAGCCTAACAAATATGTTCACACCCCGCTAACGGTACCATAGCACCAACAAGATGCTAGTCACTATCCCCGCCACCTCTCGGGCGGCGGCCCTGGCTGACTTGGTCTCCTCCGTTCCTCCGGCGCTCCTGCAATGGACGATGCAGGACTCCAACCTTTGATCTTCGGATTAGGTGAGTGGGTGAATGTTTTGCGGGTCGAGCTAGGGTGGGTTGCCTGGTTTGTTAGTGGGGGGGAGGGGGGGTGGTGTTGTGGTTCTGGTTGTTTGTTTCGGATGGGGGGTTTTTATACACCCTTTTCCTACATGTACATCTTGAGAACCATGGTAGTATGGACGTTGTAATTTGGCAGTATCCCTGATGAAAATGGAGTTGTGAATAGCCCGTAGATATATGGGGTTTCATCTAATTTGGTTTCGTCTTAACGCCAAGTAACCAACAATTCACCAACGGAGCCGGGCGAACGTCTCTTCAGGAAGGAGCTGTCTTCGGAGGGAACTTATTCCCCTCTTGATGCTCCTCCGGCCCAATTTTTCCGGGTTCGTCATCATCGGTCGGTCTTTTTAAGGATTGCACGCAGCGCGTCGGTATACTCGCTGTTCATCAAGAATACTCATCAGAACGACTTGGAAGACGACACCTACTCGCGCGAATAAAGCGATGCACCCATTGCGCTTCGCTTCCTCCCTCCACTCAGTATCTTACTTCCATCGTCTCCATTCACTAGCAACGATCTCGGAGTCTTCATGCTTGAGTCGAGTCAAAAGACTTCTGCTGAGGCGCAGGCAAACCGACTTTGGCGAGATGGAATTCCAACGCTTCTGCGACGACATTTCCTAAGCGCTGAGGCCACGCACTCATCTTTCATTCGTAACACTACCCCTCTGGTTCATTTCGTTACTCACAGATAAAAACGGTTCCGGATAAAATCGAAGTACATAGGTAGAAAAGACATTCAATAGTTCATGCTGATGGAACTGCGCGAGACAACGCCGGTGAAATCTGAGGTGGGCGAGGGCAATCTGGAGAGAGTTTCGCGCAGATCAGTTTGATATGTCGTCGGTCCTATTTCCCAGCGGATGTGTTTAAAGGTCTTTGGAACTCCATCTGGCTGAGCACCTCGTGCACGTAAGAAGACATGGTTAGCCGAGGCCTTGGAGATGTCTCTAAGAATGCGTGGTGTTGACGGCAAGGAAAGGATCATGTGCATGGTGATCGAGATGCTTGAAGCAAGCCACATAAGTCGAATATCCGCTCACTCGTCCGGTTGCACCGGCAGTTATCGCTTCGTCGCTTGGCTTTTGGGGGGATTCGTTTGCGATGATGTTAGCCACTTTGAGCGTCTAGGCATGCAGAGCGGAATTTGATTTGTTTCATATGCATGGATCTTCGGAGCGGAGATGTTTCTTCCTATCAACGTGTATATATACAAAGATAAGGTCCATGTTTATATAGAGGAAGACATGTTCCGTATAAGAGAGTGTATTGTGGATGAAATAGAAAGACACATGTATTTGATAGGGAAATTTGTCCTTACGTAGTACAGCATGACCTCGCTCGGAGCTGAGGCGTTCATTCTACATATCTTCATCCATTCAGATATAATGAACGCAAGTGGAATGGTCGGATTTCCCTATGAATTCACGAATTATAAGCCAAAGATGTCGAGATAAGGGTGTTCTAGGCGGCGAAGGTTCCCTAAACCATCCACGAATAGTGGAAGCAAGCGGACTGGTTGCATTCTCCGCAAACTCACGAATAGCGAAGTCAAGTGAGGCGAGAATGTCAGGTGCAAGAAGTACACCCAATATCGAAAAGAATGCCATGCACATGGTAGCGAATATGATAATGCTTAGCGCGCAGAAAGTTAGCTTGCCAGTTCCCCTAGGATCAAGTTCCTATCTGATGAGCCAGATACAACTATTTGAAGTCAGCAGTGGTGTCAAATTCAACACAATGGGCAAGCACTTACTAATAGACTCATCTCCCGAAGCAAATCGAATATCGTTCACGGTCCCTTTATGCCCTGGTAACTTATACAATAGCTTAGCGCTATGCGCATCCCACACTACCGCCGTCCCATCACCGCTCCCTGACGCAATTCGTTCACCTTTGGCATCCCAACTAGCCCTTACTAGATTCTTCTCTAATCCCAGCGGTGCTCCAACATATGTCTTGATCGATCGGTCAGCCGGCGCAAATGGCCTAATGTCCCATGTTCTAGCAAGGCCATCGTGCGAATATGAGAGTAGTGCTTGCGCATCTGGTGAAACCTCGAGAGAGGTGACTGTATCTGTGTGCCCCACCATTGTATATGCCACAGCCTTTTTGCGCATGTCCCACACTTTGATATCATTATCGATACCTCCTGTGTACAATTCGTTGCCAGCTTCCGCAAGGGCGATCGAGGTGATAGGATAATCGGTCTCGGTATAGTCAACAGCGCGCTTCTGCCTTGGATCCCAAAATCCAATAGAGCCATCATCTGACCCGCTTACCAGGACTTCTTCTCCGCGTCTGCTAACATCTAGGCAATTGATAATTTCCTCGTGCCCTTCGTGCCGCCGTATTCTCAGTCCTGTTTCCAGATCCCAGCTCGCAAGAGTCATATCTGCGGAGGCTGAGAAGATCACTCGTGAATCTCGAGACCAGTGTAGGTCGAGGATTGCGCCTTTGTGCCCGGAAAGGATGCCATAGTTGTCACATGGACCGTATGTCCGCCACAGCACTGAAGAAAGAATTGTCAGAGTGGCGTACGCAGACAGAAGGGCTCTCAGATGTAATACTAATTGATCTGTCCATTGATCCACTTGCAATGTATTGGCCTGAGGCATCGAAGCGTGTAGCAAAAACTTCCCCAGAATGGCCTACACTTCGTTAGTAAAGAATGTCCCAAGATGCTGACCTCAAGTCTTACCAGTAAGTTCCATAATAGGAGCCTGTAGTCCACTCGTGCGTGGCACCTAGGCTCACCACTCCATCAGCCGGCCTTCATTGGACACACCGTTCAGCACAAGACCAATATGTTACTCTAGAAAGCTGGAAAGGTAGACTCACAGCCTGTATGAGAGCGCCATTGCCAGCATTGCCGTTCGTTACAGCTACCGCTCTATGATTTCCAAGGTCTGCATTTGATTTCTGCCTCTTGACTACAATTTGGGAAGACCCAAATGAGTTGGACGCGGGGCGCTTTCCGGCTGACATGCTGGATACCTTCCAACAAGTCTTGAGTCCTCAATCTCTAGGTATCTGGCAAAAAAGCAGTTCTAAGTCCAATATGGCACACTATTGCGCAATGTATTCGTTATATCAATTGAACATTTAAAGCTGTGGAGTGCCTGTAAGGCTTTCAAAACGCCAAGCCGAGACGCGAAGCGCAACCGAGCCCTGCAACCAAGGCCAAGCTCTTTCGACACTTTCTCCCTAGCTTTCTATGGCCACAAATCTTTTCCGTCTCTGGCAATTCTCGCATGTGAGGCTAGGTGGGCCGATTGGTGTGTTAAACTGAATCAATATGGCGTCGACAAAGACTGCCAGGGTTGGCGAAGAGTGAGCTTCCAAAAGTACATTCTCCAGCCTCAAAGTATCCCTGCTGATCTCAGCACAGAGTATGGAAGTGAGTTGAAGTTCTTCCATACTGATCTACCTAGCAACTATCTGTGATCATTACCAGCCACTCAAACCGCGCTGACCGACGTGTAGAACACGGGTGGACAAGGTTAACGCCGAGCTGGTTACATTAACCTATGGCACCATGGTCGCTCAGCTCTGCCAGGACTTTGATAGCAACTATGTGGAGGTCAACAAGCAGCTCGATAAGATGGGTTACAACATTGGTATGCGTTTAGTTGAAGACTTCTTTGCCAAGTCAGGGACACAGCGCTGTGCGAATCTAAGGGAGACAGCCGAGACGATCTCGAAAGTATGTGGAATACCTCTTTCTGCCAAATTGCTGCCAAATTTCAGACGCTGTGGACTGGAAGAGCTAGTTGTATTGGGGCTAAGCATTGAGCAGATCGGATTCAAGATCTTCCTCAACATTACCCCTACTGTTGCCAATTGGGCGAATGACAATAAACAGTTCTCATTAATTTTCGAAGAAAATCCATTGGCAGATTTTGTGGAGCTACCGGACGACGGCCGGGCGCAAGATGAACTCTGGTATTCCAATATCCTATGTGGTGTACTTAGAGGTGCTTTAGAAATGGTATGTCAGTCTCTCTTTTCTCGTGTCCTTGGTGGTGCATATTATTCTACAATTGTGGTGGAGCCTTCTCTTATGCCCTTCTTGGATATCTTAATGCGATGCCTATATCAAGGCTTGCTATACCACCGAGGATCTTCCAAAGTTCCTCTGTAAGGGACCATTTTTGACGTTTCATGGCTTTTTGCAGGTACAAATGCAAGTAGAGACACACTTTATCAGTGATGTACTTCGAGGGAACGACACCACGGAGATGAAGATAACCCTTCTAAGATACATCGATGATGAGATGCCTCCAGACGACGAGTAGTCAAGTCATAATCCCATATCAATCATAAGCCTTGCAAACGCACTTACAAGTCTTTGGAAAGTTCGTTCCGGCATTCTTTACAACAGTCAATGCCGAGTGAAGAATCCACCTCCCATCAACGTAATATGAAAGAGAGGCGCATCTCGCGGCAGGCCTTCCTCCAGCTATCCAAAGACGGTAGTAAGTAGAACGGGAGCCCAGGTTCCACTACGACCTCTTATCTCGATCACAAAATCCATTTTGCTTAACACTGAGAGAGTTCACAACGATCCTTCTCATCAGTGGCCAGCCATGCGACTGTGCCTTGACACCTTATGGGTGGTTGCATAAATCATAAGATTCACCAATGCTCAGCATGTTTCTAGCACCTAGAAAAGAACCGGGTGGCGACGAAGCAGTCCCAGACACCAGAAGGTTTTGATTTTCTTCACCAGCCTTAAAAGAAAGGACCAGCCTTGCTCAAGGCAACGGTCTGTGCCATGTGGCCTGAAACACTCAGCCGCTGTCACAGCCCTTACATCTCCATCGGATCTTGGTGAGGGCCGTCAAAAGGAGGTAAAGGGCAAAGAGTTGGCTACTAATTGATGTCACCAAATCCAGTCTGCACCGTAGCCCTAAATTCCAGTGCTGTGACCCAAGTGTTTCTCTATCAGATTCTACCCTGCCGACACATGCAGACACTCAGCACAGTATGCAACGACTGATCGTATCGTCTGTAGAGAAGCATGTAGAATTGAATATCAGATTCCTCGTCCGAGGGAGTAAAGGTAAGGTACGGCGTGACAGAGAATACGCCTAGGTATAACCTGGGGTCTCAACCTTCGCACCCGCCGCCCGAAACACCCAAACCTTCTCTTCCCTGCCAACCCTCATAGAACGACACAACTCGTCCAGCAGGGCAGTCAAGGACTCGGACCACTGCTACCATCTCCTGGTGCTCCCAAGCTGCGTTGAAATTCTTCTCAGCGACGTCAAGCTGCTATTGTTTTTAAATAACGGACTGCTGGCTGTGTAGCTGAATACGGTCGCAATTGCAAGTGAAGATCTCCTTTCACCGATAATTACAACATCCCGCCGATCTCCCACCCACCACTCTAGGTGCGCAAAACCTATCCTCTTGGGCACATCACACAGTGCACACAGTGTTCAGGTCTTGCTTGCTCTAGTGCTGCTGCCACTCGTTTCGCCATTTGCGCTTTCCGTCAGTCTGGAATATTTGGGTGACTCCTGCTCTGGTGCTCCGTACCTTATATGATTCCTAAGCGCCAAACCCACGAAATCATCGACACTACGCACGCAAAGTGATATCTTCAACCAGCACCACCGGTTACCGAAAGGCTTCTTTTGCACGTCGAGTTCCAACATGAGCCACATCAATATGGCGGGCCTTAATGGCGGTGGTGGTTCACTGGGCGGTATGCCCTTGATGAACAACGGGACGAATGGCGCAACGCCTAGGGTGGGGAACGATAACGAAGAGCCGAACTACGAAGCACGGCTCCATACTTTCATCTACGACTACTTTCTGAAGAACGAACAGTGGGCTTGCGCGCGAGCTCTTTTCAATAGTGGGTTGAACATGGACCCTCCACCAAGACAGAGTGATGGCGACGTCAATGGTGCCGCCGATGGTTCCATGCATATGGATTCAAAAGATGGATTGGACCCGAAGAGACCCAGCGATCTTCCTCTAGCTGGAAACCCGGCCGACCAGCAAGGTAATTCATTCCTCTTGGAATGGTTTGCTTTATTCTGGGATGTCTATTTTGCGCAAAAGAAGAATAGTCGGGCAACCGAACATGCCAACCTATACGTACGGCATTCTCAGGTACGTTCTGCTAGGCACAAACGCAGGAAGCACGCGCTAATTATCATCGGTGTAGGCACAGTCGAAAATGCGTCAAGAACAACAACAGGCACTTCTGCGGGGTGTACCTGGGATGATGAATCCGGCAGGCATGAACTATGAACAAGTTATGCGGATGCAGGGAGGGATGCCGATGAATGGAAAAGACTTGCAACGGCAAGCCCAACTAAACCATCGGAACGCATTTATGGGACAGCCGTGAGTCAATCTTTTCATAACCAGGTCTTTGTTGATATCTAGCACGATGTGTCACTTATATCCTATAAATGAACATCTGCGACTGACGAAGCCGCATCCCAGGAATCAAGCGCAAGTGGCAGCGGCGCATTTGCAGATGGCCAAAAATCAGCAGATGATCCAACAACAGCAAATGCGAAGAGATCCATCAGACGTTGACATCAACGGTCAAAGGCCACATACACCTTCTTCGGCAGAGAATGCACCATCTCCTTCGAAGAGGCCTCGCCTTGATAACATCCCCTCGCAAATGATAGGTAATGGAAGAGGCCCATCCCAAGCGTTTCCGGGCCCGATGATGGACGCCAACCAAGCAGTCCATGCGAGTAATATGTTGATGCAAGGGGGGATCAACCCAGGTTCGCTGTCGGAGCCTCAATTTGTGGCGTTCCAGCAGCAGAACCCGGCGGTTCAGCAGAAGTCTATTCAGGTATACGCTCAAAATCTTGCAAAGACTCAACAGCGTCAGAGCATGTCTAAGCCGGGCATGCAGGGCCACGGATCTCCGATTATGCAATCAGGCCTGGAATCAGGAGGATCCGGTGTTCCAGACTTCTTTAATAACCCAGCCTTGCAGATGGGACGCGGCGTCCCCAACGGCAACCAAGCTGGCGGCAACCACGCTCTTCAGGATTATCAAATGCAACTGATGCTTCTGGAACAGCAAAATAAAAAGAGACTGTTAATGGCTCGGCAGGAGCAAGATGTAGGCCGTCCTGATGGACAGCCTGGGATGCCCGGTGCGCCTGGCTTTGCGCCAGTAATGTCGCCTTCCGGGAGTAGATCAGGACCCTCCCCAGGCCCTAATGATCAGATGCGAGGCACTCCGAAGATGGCGAAATCTGGGTTACCGGGCTCGCCGATGCCTGACGGAAGCATGCCGCAAACACGAGTCTCTCCTGCAGCGGTGAACTTCGCCAACGGCCCCGTGCCGCCCGAGATGTTTCAGCAAGTGAAGGCTATGAACGAGGCGAATGGCACCATCATGAGGCCGCCCCAGAATTCTCATCCTCATTTCAATGGTCAGCCCTTTAATCCTCAACATATGGAGGCAATGGCCCGAGTACAACAACCGGTTAGGATGCCCAACGGGACTTGGCAGCAAGGACCACCAGGACAAGCGCCGATGATGCAACAGCCGCCTCAAGCTCAGCAGCCAGCCCAGATGGGTACGCCTCAACAGCGGAACGATATGCCTCCTCCTCAAGCAGTCCCGACAGGCCCTGCGGTCAACGGTCGCCCAAATTCTCCTAACCAGCCAGCAGCACCTCCCACCCCCAACCAGACCAACAAAACGAATCCTAACGCAAAAGGCAAAAAGGAGAGGGAAACCCGCAAGGTAGGATTGTATAAACCAATCTGCCGACGTATAGACTTATTGACATACAACCGCAGCGTCCCAAGAAGACCTCGACAACCGGTCCGGCTGCGGCGACGCCATCTTCAGAAGCAGAAAATCCTCCCCCCACTCCAACACCCTTAACACCCGTTACGCCCATGAATGCAGCCTCTTTCAACAACAACCCAAAGAACGACGCGCCGAGCAGTCAAGCAGCCAACACTATGCAAGGAGGTCCAACGTCTGCTGCACCAGCCCAAGTTGCCCCGCCACAGCAAGATGCCAATTCTATGTCGCATCTTGAGTTTCTAGATGGCACTAGGGTGAGTAACCAGCTCGGATATTTTTTTGGGATTAAACTGACCTAAAATCAAACAGAACGGTGATTTCAGCATGGATTATGGTCCTCTCGATAACGGTGACGTCCTCGAGAATTTTGATTTTGATTCCTTCCTCCAGAGTACAGACGACGGCGGGTTCAATTTCGATCCGTCAACACTAGCATTCGGAAGCGGCGATGGTGTTGAGGCAGGAGCAGGAGATGTTTAGCGAATCGTCTCTCCGTCAACTGCTCCCCCTTCATATTGGCTTCCCAGCTTCCTCGTCGGTGCATCCAATCACAGCAACTACGTTACTCTGGTCGTATCTGGTCGTACCTCGCAGTGGCTGTTATCTGTCACAAGTTTTATATCTCTTTGCGATATTCACGACTTGGCCATATTTTGCTCTTTCCATCAACCCCACACCGACAAACGATGCTTAAAGTCTGCTTCCATCTAGTACAATGCTCATCCACCTCATCATCGTCACTATTATTACCCTCAAGAGCGTTCTTTACCCCCTTGGACGCCTCGGCTGATCACAAAGAGCCGCGGAATTTCCAAGAAGAGGCGTGTGGGGGGAGGGGGTTAAGTTGGATATCACACCATATCAAAGCAGCTTTCTCAAAAGACATTCATGGCGTTTACGGCTTGCGTAATGTGTTTGACCCTATGTATCTGAATTTCCGGATTCCCATGTAGCTACGACGATCGGTACTTTTTTGGCTCTTTTGCTTTGGTCTGGAGAAATTTTGGGCGGTTGGCTGGGGGGTTTGGGTTCCTCCGGTAAGATATTATTGAATAAGAGGATATCGAGGTTGTTGATTGAACAGGTTGTACTTTTGTTAAATAATATCCTTCTCAATCAAAATTGTTTTTGTCGATTTAGAATCCTTCTTGGTGACATGATTCCCGTAAAACCCAGATAGATCCCTAGACTCACTACACCCGACCCAAATCCTCACTTCCAACGCATGAGTAGATAGATACCAAAAAGGACTAGAGCAAACTACCAACGACCTTTCTCATCACCAGCAGCAATCTTTCCAAAGTCGAAGTAAATTGCACAGCTTATATCGAAGGGGCGGGGGAAAGAAAGCATACTTTGGATTTGAAATGTGGATCATGCATTCGTTATCGTCGTGATTTGGCATAGCGTCCAAAAAAATCAACTGCCCGTCTAGACCAGTAACGTCGGCGCTGAGTTCCTCTAAACTCTCATCCCTAGTTTTCCAATTCGCTCTCGACCCCCCTTTTTTTTTTTTTAGAAATTTAGGGCCGCCCATCAGCATTGCAGCTGTGGTAATTTCGTTAAACCTGAAACTTCGTCATCAACATCATCATAATCCTCCCCTATCCAAGGTTCCAACTATTCAAAATTGACCAAATGCCCGGCCCCATCTACATCTCCTCTTCCATCTCACCAAGAGCAACACCCCTTCCCCTCGCAAGCTTCCGAAGTACCTCCCATAGACCCCTCGAACACTCCTCCTTCGCGTTCTTCTTGCCAAACACGTTTCTGATCTCACCGTATTGGCCCGGTAGGATGGGGTTAGCGGGGAAACAGGCGGTGCCGGAGAGGAGGTTGGGGGCGGAGGGGGAAGTGGCGGCGAAGCGGTAGATTGGGGAGGGAAGGCCGAGGAGGGGGCACAGGTCTGTGTGGGGAGAAGGGGGGTTAGTGGTGGGTGGGGTTGGGTTGAAGGTAGGAGGAGGAGAGTGTGTAGATAGCGAAGTAGGCTTCGAAACGACAGATTTTGAAAGGGGGGACGTTGAGAGGAGGATAACAGAGCCAAAAGAAGAATCAGACTGACCATTGACCCTCTGTGCATACGTCGTCCTCTTCTTAACCTCCATCCCCTGCTCCTCGATCCGCACCGCCGTCCCGAGCTTGGCTTTCTTGTTGCGGGCTTTTGGGGTGCCATTTGGGTTTGTCAGGCCCTCGGAAATAAGGAATTGGACGGCTTCTCGAGCGGCGTTGGACCGAGCAGCCTTCTTGGTGGAGAAGGCGTTGTTTGGAGAGCCGAAAGAGGTGCTGTGCGAGGGTATCTCGACGGTGCAGGCGAAGGAGAGGCCGAGGGCATACTCTGTGTAGGCGGGGCCAAGGGTTGGGTCGAGAGCATTTTGATATTCTAAATTCAGTGGATCAGCAGGAGGATCCTGGAGGTACATGTTGCTGAAGAAGTTCACGGCAGCATCATACCGAGCAATTTCCCAACCCAATTCTCTGACGTTCCCCCACCCCCAGCCGGTGATTTGCCCTTTGCTTCGGTTCCCCTCACGACCTCCACGCCTTTCTCCGCGAGCCGATCCTTTGCTTCCTTCTTGCTTCTCCACCTCTGCTCACTCCCCACGGTTTGTTCGCCAATCCTTAAAATCCCTCCGAACCCACCCTGATTCCCGTCGATCTCGAATTCTGGCACCAATCCTCGTTCTTGGCAGAGCTGATACAAAGCTACGATATGGTTGCTTGTCTTTACGCCCAATTGCACAGGCTGCAGAGGAGAGCTGCTGCTGGTAGATGGTTTTGTCCGGGAGGAAGAGGCCTGGTTCTGATTTTGATTCGCGTTAGAAGCAAGTAAGGCTTTGTTCGTCGGGTCATTGAGGAATGCATCGACATCGTAGACGGGTAGCCTTGTAGCTTGAGAGGTGGGTTTGGTAAGAGGGGACGACGGTTGAGATTGTGTGGAATGAAAGGATTCTTGGGAGCTTTTGGGGACGATGAGGCTGAGGAGGATGTCTGACATGCTTGAGAGGAGGGGGGAGGTCTCGTCTTGTCAATGGGAAATGCTAGTGCGTGCGGAGGCGTTGAAGATTTGAGTGTTGCATTAGCTGGTAGTAATTCTTCTATTATGTTGGGCGCTCTCTATGAATGAAATCTGATCTTCTTCCGAGACAGCGTATCTTTGAACTTGAGGAGTACCTTAGGTTGCAAACAGCCAATTCAGAGCCAGCGTAGGTAATATCTCACATTCTGTCGACACCCGCCTAGCCAGCGATTCGCCAGAAATAGAGAAACCATGAAAAATGCGGTCTCAGAGATGATTGGCTGTGAATTGAGATCCTCCGATAGGATCTAGTCCCCAAATGGACCTACCAAACGTCAAAACATGCAACAACAACCTATCCCTTTCCCCTAACTTGCATTGATGAACAACAAGACTACGATCGGCTTCGAATACGAGTCCGGAAGGTCTGCGACAATGGCTCATACACCTTTTACCTCTGTGTACTTTAAGTCTCATGGAGGTGAGAAGGTCGAGGGGGTGTCCATCTGCTACACACACTGCTTTGGATCTACGTCTCCTATCTACCATTTATGTCTCTCTTCGCCATGCACTTGCTTCCAACTAACACTGGTTCGAACCTGTTCTTGTTGTTCTCATGTTCTCCTAGCATTTCTTTCCCAGAGTTGGAAATTCTGATTCATCCACTCGTTGAATATCCAGCCGTTGTATTCTAATCTTTAGGATAGCGCAAATACATTGGCAACCAACTCACAGCAACCGGACCTCGACAGCGACCGAAAGGTGTTTCACCCTATGACAAGGGAGAGGGTTCGTAGCTTTGGTTGGTCAAGAATCTAAAAGACGAGTTCATATCAATTGCGATCACTGCCTTGTACGTGATCTTGATGGTCACGTCAACAACACGCGTTGTTGTACCCGGCCTGCAGCAGGGCCGTGAAGATAAATCTACGTCCGTGTTGTGCTCTTCACAACGCTCCTCGCCGTACAAAATGTGTGATATCGCCCTAGGGTATCTTAGCTGATAACCACAGGAGCGCGGAAGCTTTTCGCCAAAGTGCATAACTGTATTGCACCCGCTTCGCCATCTGAATTCAGCAATGCCTCCTCCCCACAGAACACGACGCTCTCGAGCGCAATCCCGTTTCTCCGCCTTCTTCCACGGCCACTCCGTCATAACTCCCTCCTCCATCCATTCTCGCAAAGCGGTCTCCAACCCCCCAATCCGCACACCTATCTTCGATCGCTACCAAACCAGCGCTCTGCGCTCTCGATCTCCTACTTCGACGCGCTCACTCATAGACCCTAGCTCCTCACCTCTCAGTTGCGCCGAATCGTTACCCTCAGAGGCATTCCCTGGGTTTGAGGGAGCAGTAGGGAGGTTGGACATGGCATTCGTTCCTCCTTCACGGTTACCCGCAGATGACCGGCATCCAGCGCGCGCAGTCGACTTTACTCGGAATCGACGCGCATGGCGGAGACCTAAGAAGGCAGACAAGGAAGCACGACGCCTTTGTTTCCCTGGCGTAAGAAATCCCAGGATCAGGCGTAAAGTCATTGGCTGCCTAATATCCGGAGCCACCCTCGTCGTCGTTCTCACTATCTGTACGTCGCCTAGTCTCACCATGTTCTCTTCTTCTTGTTTACTAACGAAAACCCAGACCTCGCCCTCGCGACCTCCACACACTCCACCCAAGCCATCCACATCGCCCTCATCCTGCTCACGCTGATTGTCACAATCATCTTCTGCCACTACCTGATTCGGCTGTGCATGCTAGCTATGCCTTCGAAAAAAGGTCGCGCCCGCGTTGTCGGGGTGCCCAGTCGCGCGGGTGGAGACGGGTATGCGCAGCCCGGAACACCCATACCTATAATCTTAGCAAGAGACGAAGAATTAGGCCTCGTTGGCGACGAAATAGAAGAAGAGCATGAGGCGAATATGCCGACGCCGCCACCGCCAGCCTACGGGTTTTGGAGATGCAGTGTTGTCCGTCCCCCATTTTCTCACCCATCTCCAACCCAGTCACTAACTGCGTTAATTCTCCAGCGCGCGGATCCAAACCTGATACACTGGCAGCCTACGGGCTTGCACGAGGAAACAAGGGCGCTGGTTCAAGCTGGGCTTCCCGATGTGAGACCGCCGAGTTATGTTTCTGAAGGTAGGGAATCCGAAGAAGAGGAGTTGGAGGTGGAGATACGTGTAGATGCTCCACCGCACCCAGCCGTCGGTAGCGAAGGAAGGGCGGCGCAATTCTTCTAGCATCTACATCTCGATAATTTTATGATATTCTTCTAAAGCTCGTATCAAGCATTTTTCTCAATTCCGTACCTCAACCCCCTTCCAGCTCTCAAATCCAAAAACCCCATATTTTATTTCACCATTGACTCAAACACCCAACCACCCCCCCGGAAATATCCCGCTGCAAAAAACCCCCTCCATCGAGAACAAACAAGCGGCAGAAGTTCGGATAGATATTTACCCCTCCTGAGAAAGATACCGGAAAAGTCCCATGCATGGCACGGCACAACGTAGTACAACAGAGGACCTCAAAAACATCGAAAAAGAATCGCTTTCCACGCAACCAGAAAGCCCTCCTTCCCATCACCATCACAAACCCCTTTTACCCCTTCCTCCACCCCACCCTTCCCAAAAAAAAAACCCCCAACACCCCCCACCCCCACCTCCACAAACTATCACCCCTCCTCTCCAACACACACACACACGCACACGCACCCGCCTCTTACTCTCCTCTTACTCTCCTGCACTCAGACCGAACGGGTCTGCCAACGAACGGCCTTTCTGGGCAGAGAAAGAAAGCAAGCAAGCAAGGATACTGTGGATGGATGGATGGATGGGGGTGTTGGAAGCTTTTTATTTTCTTTTGGAGAAATGAAAATTGGATGATGAGAGGGGTTTGGTTTAGAGTAGGGGAAGTAGGAGAAGAAAAAGGAGAGGGGGGATGGATGGATGGATGCAAGCGCTCTTTGGGGTGTGTGTGGAGGGGGTTTTATGTACGCTTGGGGAATAAAGACGGTTGTCGAGGTTATGTGTTAATTGCACTTATCGAAGCTTGTTTGGAAGTTAATGTGTTGCAATGTGAGCGAGGGACTTGTAGAGTGCCAATGTTCTTGTTGATAAAAGAGCGAGGTCTAGGGTATCAAAAGTACGTATGTATTAATCCCTACGACAGCCATCTAAACCCCACCAATGCAACAAACGCAGTATGTGCGACGGTGGGGTTATGTTATTATCGGTTCGGCAAGGGAAATTGAATCGACCGTTAAAAGAAAGTGGGTTGTCTCAATCTCCCCTGCCCCACCCTCTCCACCACACCAACAACACCTCTCGAAACTTTGCTTTGCTTTTGCTCTACTAGCAAAGAGCGCCGTACGCGGTGAGCAGAGCCGTGGGGGAACCGTCTTCGTTTGTCAGGCTGGGGTTGCAGACCGCGGGGTCGGCGTTTGTGTCTAGGGGACTCTGAAGGGGACTCTTAGTACCTGGTTTTTTGTTTTTGGTGGTGGATTAGGGGATGGAGAAAGCTGATGGGTGGGATTGGAGAAGAGGACGGGATGGGGAAGAAAAGAGAAAGGCAGTAGATGAAGGAAGGTGGAAGAACTGGGCGTTGATGTATAGGGCGAGGACCAGGGTGTCAGAGGAAAAGGAGATGGCAAGCAAACCACACAAAAAAAGACTCGTTAGCTTACATATTCCCCATGATTCCAGAAGATCTTGTCCACATATCCCAGCGCCGCTAGTTGCGGAACAACCGTCTGCATCCACTTGATCATGCCCGCTTGATCATACGTACACCCCTGTTCCGCTCCACTCGCCGGCGCCAACTCCGTCACCCAGATCTTCTTATCCGGCCACGTGTTATGCAAGCCCTTGACCTGATCAATCGCGCCCTGCGGATCCACACTATACACATGCGCGGAAATAATGTGAACCTTGTCCATACATCCATTACATGCTTTGTTGAAGTCGGTGAGGTAGCTACTGCTGGTAAAGGCCGGGCCAGGGGAGAGCCATTGTGTGGTGGTTTGGGTGTTGATGAGGGACGAAAGGGAGTTTGCTGCATCCGGTGCGGAAGTCAGAGGAGTGACTCCGCCCCAGGAGAAGTCGGGTTCGTTGAAGAGTTCCAGGTGGGTGGGGGCATTGGGGGAGGTGACCTTGGTTATCGCGGCGGTAATGTCGCTAGGGTCCATGCAGATGGGGATTTGGGCTGCGTCTATGGGGCCATAGGAAGGCGCGGCTCCAGCAGCGATGTTATAATGCGGGTTTTGGGAGAGAGGTGTGAGGGAGAAGCCGATCCAGTTGGAAACGTGGTTGCTGGAGAGGGAGTCCCAGATTTTGTTGGGCCAGCCAGACTTCTTGGGAGCACCGGTGTTGAAGACGACGTTGAGGAAACCAGCAGGACAATTACCTGCGGGGGGTTGAGCGGCATTGGAGGTGGCGTTATCCCAACGCTTGGCATAAGGAATGGCATCGCCACCAGCGGCGAGTAAGACAACGAGAGAAACGACAGAAGACAACATGATGCAAAAACGGTGGATAAACTGATCAGAGGCGCATATGCAATAGAATGGGGAGCAAGCTCCGTTTATAGGGCCAAAGAAAGCGACCTGCAATTGCAGGATCGCCGCCAAAGAAGCCAGTGGGGCCCGTCATCTTGGAGAGGCGTTTCATAGAGGCCTCAAACATTGTGTTTCTTCATTTGAGAGAGTCCAATGACGCGGTACGCGGAACGGAAATGCCAATGAGACAGTGGAAGACGGGGAGTTGAAGCATATAATGCTTTGTCGTGATACACAGACTTCCATGAGCCTTTCTAGAAGCGCACGCTTTGCTCTTCCGGCGGGTTGCGGACCAATGAGAATCGCATTGCTTAGGGTTCATCAGGGTTCATCACCCGTTCATCCCTCACGTGAAACGATGTTTTGTTTGGACCGTACCCTGTATCCGTACAACAACGATAAAGACCGCGGCTGGCAGATATTCCCCCACTGTGGGGGAGATGAAAGGGCGGGGGGTTCGGACTTAACAGAAGGATGGAGGAAAGCGGGAGGGGCTCAGTACCTTATCTACATGGCCATGATGGCTTTCGAAGACATCATCCCACCAATAAGGATGTAGCCCGCAACAACCAGAAACATATCATTCACATCCCATCGGTCAACCGGTCCGTATAATAATAATGATAATGTATTGAAACATTTCACTGTTCAAGTACGTGGGGATACGTGGGGGTGATCTTCGAATTACTGTAGCAGAAGGAGCGACTTCCGCTGCACTAGTTTTATTCTAGTCCCCGACACGGAAATACAAAAACGAATATCAGAAGCCAGTTCAACCACTGATATACTGTACTACCAAGTCTAATGTCATCTGCCATGCGTAAATACGTTCTTCGCTCTTTGCTTCGAGCCTTCCCTTGTTATATGTATGCTATGACGTGAACGCGTCAACGTCCTACCGCTGTGAAAGAATTAAAAACGGAAAATAACGAGTTTTGACACCTTCTATTCGCAGGGTACCCCTCGCCTCTGAACCCCGTCGATTTGCTTACTACATATCCCATCACCCCCCTCGTTGATCCACTCACTCACTCCCTTCAACACCTTCACGTCCTAACTTCCCCTCCTCCCGGCATCTGTGATACAAGGTGGAGAACCGCTTCGCACGGGTCGGAGCTGTATGAGACAGTAACACCGCTGTACGGACCGGAACGACCTGCTTTGGCTTTGAACCATTCCAGGGCTTGCACAGCATCGGTGATGTTACCGAACACGACAGTTCCGTTTCCGGCGTTGAAAAGCCAGACCAGCTCAATGTTCCACCCACCCCCGACTATGTCCGCAATGTCGTGGTAGAACTGAGAGGGCGCGACCTTCGTGAACAGTCCTTTCCTGCTGAACGTGAGGCGCCGTCTTACTGCCCCCTTGCCGGACATTTGCGGTACCCACTCGTCGTCGGGACGGGGACCTGCCAAATCCACAGAAACGCCGGGACCATAACAACTCTGGGTTGCCCCCATCTTAAGCATGATCTCAACGTTCTTCGTCAGAAAATTCATGGCGTCGTCTGCCTTCAGGAAGATAAGAAGTGCATGCTTCGTGTCATTCGGAGCATCCTGTAGGCCCACGTGCATCAACGGTCCCTCGGTGATCTCCCGGGTGACGTCTCGGAGAGTCCATGTCCTCGGGAGCCCATGAACCTCTACAACCCGAAGCATTTCCACTGTTTTCTCGTTCGATGGTAACTTCTCTGGGGCGCTCGTGTTCCCTTCTTCAACCCCGTTATCCCCTGAGGCAGCGGGCTTTTCATCGGCAGCGACCTCCTTTCCGTTCTCCTCACTTTCTTCTGCAGCAAACCTCGCCCAGGCAGTCTTTGCCCAATCGGGCTTGTTGTCCTTCGCCCTTTGAACCTTTTGACTTTGTGTCTGGTTTACAGTGGTATCAGGATTTTGTTGCACTGGGACATCCATGCTTCCTTCTTCAACACTCTTGATTCCTGAGGCAGTGGGTTCGTCAGCGATGACAAGCTGCTTTCCCTTTCCCTTTCCGGCTTCAATTCTTCCCCCAGCAATCTCCTTCGAAGTTGTTGTTTCGTCCTCATCCTTATTGGCCTTTTGAATCTCGGTGAGGTCTATGCTATCAGCATTCTGTGCGGTCAGGGGCTGTTCTGCATTGGCTTGGGGCGTTGGCGGAGATATCACAGTTCTAGCTGTCTCTATAACAGCACTTTGGTCTCGAGTGCGACCAACAGTAATATCGAGAGGCCGTGCTATGTCAGGCCCTGCGTCAATCGCTTGAGGCGCGGCGCCGGGCTCGGCATCTCCACCTGGTCCTTGGAAAGCATCACTCTCGAAAATGGCGTCTATTGGCGACAAAGGAGAAATTATTTCGGCAAGATGGGCTTCTCTCTGGAGTTGCGATAATTCATTGCTAAGCTTTGCCAGGCGATTCGCTTTATCCTTATCTGCGAGCTTGAGCGGAGCATATATGTTCCTGATACTCTCCAGAGCTTGGTAGAAATTCTCGTTAATCATCTCGCGCACCTCAGATGATAGGACAACTGGTGGAACCTCCGTTGCCATATTGGAGACTATTGCTTGATCTGGATGACTAGTAGGACTGAGAGCTAGAGAATGCAAACGCGCGGACCTTGACGCGTGGTAAGAAAATGCGATTTGGAAAGTGTTCCCTTAAGAGTACACTACTGCGATGTAGGTGTTGTGTGTCTCAATGTCTATGGAAGAGTGCGGTCTCTGGAGATCCCTGTCCTGGAGGCAGAAGACTGCAATTTATGGAGGTGGCGTCCTAAAAGCAAGCTTGATGATAAGGCAAATCGTCAAGATCAAAGCCGTCGGTCTAGACGAGATGAGCGAGGAGTACTCTGAGAGGGGAGCAGTCGATCCAGAAGAGATTCACTGAAGTTTAGAGCCAGGACACCCTAGAGCGGAAATTCGCCAACACAAAGTGGAGTGACACGATGCAAGAGAGCTCTCAAACGTCTAGAGCAGCTTTCCAGTGCTTGGCAGCAATTAAGAAACCTTTGAGCCAAAGGTTACCACAGGGTTTCTTATTGTGGTATGGTCAATTTCAAGGCCACTTGACATCTTGGTCAGCTGTGATCGCGGAGCAATGAGTGAAAGGAGACCGGTTCCAGAGAACTTACAGCTAGCGAATTGGTCTACTACTCTGATCCTTGATGCGGTCCTCGTAAGCCTTTTCGTCCTTTTCTCTCTCTGTGTCGGTACGGTGGAGCACGACGAGCGGAGCAAGATTGGCAGCAACAACAGTCCCAGCAGTAGCTATCGCCTTTACAACAATCTTTGTGGCTGCGAAATTACCTGGGAAAGGCATTAAGGGTTTTAGCTCTTATGAAAGAACGTTGTTTGCAGGAAGATTAAAAAGGTGGTTGAGGTTGTGTGAAACACGTTGGAAGTTCAGTACGTGTGGGAAGGTTGGTTTTGAAGGTAGGGTTTTCCGCGCTCTACCGTCTAAACAATCGAGCCACGAGCTCCAACCTCAGAGCTACACTACCCTCTCTGGCTCGCACCATTGCGTGTGTGTTCTCTTCGGC
>JAABUW010003023.1_pt1 | contig 24551 bp, 27 predicted proteins | sample 5560081 | NCBI WGS metagenome assembly JAABUW01 (sample SAMN10711882, study PRJNA513363) | rock metagenome | isolation source: Antarctica rocks | place: Antarctica: Victoria Land, Knobhead sud | reverse complement strand
TACGAGTGGCTCGACAAGCTGCCATTGGGCGTCGGTCAGGTCGGTTGAGTAGGCTTTTCGGGGGCAGGGTGACTGTTCCATGCCCATATTTTCGGAAGAAAGCCAAACTTTCTATACAGTTTCTAAGGAGTATCGCCATGAAACACATTTCGTCTTATCTGGCCGCGCTTGCCCTAACTGGTGTTGCCGCGTTCGGCTCAACCGCGCTCGCGCAAACGGCTGACACCATTCCGCCCGCAACCGGCGCCCGCGTCCCGCAGGGCTACTTTGGCCCGTCGCCCTCGGAGTTTCAGAAGGAACTGATTGGCCCCTACAAACTGATGAAGTCCGGTCAGGTGGACATGAAAGCCATGACCGTGACGCTGCCGCTTTACAAAGGCAAACTCAAAGATGGGCGACTTGTCTGGTACATTATCACGGACACGGATGACCGCCTCAATGCCGAGCAGCTCGGGCTGAACTGGTCGGCGAAGATGACCTACGCCAATGTCGGTCACGCCTGCCGCATGGCCGATTTGGTAAAAGATGGCGATGGAGTGGAACTGGTTTTTGACAGCGGCGCGGTGGACTTCAAGCCTGTCATGAGCCTGACGCCCGGTGATAGCCCGCATCCCTTTCCGCCGAAGGCGGCTCAGCCCGGCTCCGTCGGCGACAAGAACTACAGCCCGCTGGTGTGCATCCGCAACGCGGGCAATCACATCTACAGCGCGCCCATCGTTGCCTTTGATGTGAGCGCACAGAAGATCAACTTCCCGAACGGCGGCGTGGATCATGCCATCATGCATGACAAAGTGATTAAGTGTGACCCTGCCGCGATGACCGTCACCATGACGCTGACCGATGGCATGAGTTTCGCCCGCCGGATTCTGTACCTGAGCACGGAAGTCAATGATGCCACAACGGCTGTGCTGGAAGAGTCCACCTACGCCCCGGCCCTGAAGGATGTGGTGGTGGGCGGCGACGACAGCGCGTTCAGCGCGGTGGAGCGCATCTTCGTTTTTACCAACGGGCCAATGGGTAAGGACAACCCGCAGCGTCAGGGACTAGACAGCGCGATTGCGGATGGGGGCGGCCCCGTCAACATCTTCGGGGGCATTCAAACCATCGGAACCGACTACAGCCCGCTGTGGGATGCTAACGTCGGCGAATGGACGGCCTCGGCTATCGCCAAAGGCTACCGCTCGCGTCTGACCGAGGAGTTTGAAATCCTGGATTTCGCACGCAAAGGTTTTATCACCGGCCCGAAGGGGGCCAAGTACGGCTCATCGGGCATTGTCATTGTCTGCCCGCCGGTCATGCGCCTGGAATAACAGGGACTTGTCAGAGAACCGTCATTTGCACCGATGCGTGCAGGCCGCCCCAGTCTTTAGCCCAGCGTTTAAGCCAGAGCGAGCACAGACTTTATCTTTGCGCCTGCCCTAAAGAAGCGGCCCCTGCCTGCCAATCATACGGGCAGGGGCCGCACCAATCTTTCTGCGCCCTGTCTGGGCTACCAAGAAAGGGCAGCGCATCAATGGCTAAGTTTAATCATCACCGGGGACGCAGCACCGTCCACAACTCCGAAAGCCGTCGCGGTGACGGGCGGCTCGCCCAGGAAATCGCGCCAGAACCAGAACTTCGGCGGCCTGTCGTCGGCGTTCAAGGCACTCTCCATGCCGCAAAAGGCAGGCTAGCAGGCCGCCGCCAACGCGCTTAACTTCCTGCAACGGCGCAGCACCAAGAGCAAAATGACAGCGGCGAATACCTTCAGCCTGTTCAACAGCGGCAGGCTGGCCGTCGGTCTGAGCATTGAAATGGACGCTCCTACCGGCGCGACGCTGAACATGCCGCCGCAATTGCCGGACATCCTGGTCAACGCCAGCGCCACTCCCTATAGCCCCTTCAGCCTGACCCTCACGCCCCGCACAGGCATGGTCAACAACCCTGTGCAAATCCTCGCCGCGCCGCCGCAGATCGCGGGCAAGAATACCTGGCCTGAAAAGTCCTTTGTCCCCATCGGGTCTTTGTCGTTTCTGCGGGTCTTTGTCGTTTCTGGCAGTCGGCCCCAGCGACATCACCCAGTTGTTTGTCGCGAAGTACGGCGTGCCGAGCGCCGGGGCGGAAATCTGCCTGCGTCTGGTGGCAGCATCGCAAGCAGGCCTGCGTCGCGGCGCGCTGCTGGTGACGGGCTTCTGCACGGGCGTTTCTGTGGCGCAAACCGGCACCAACGACAGCGAGGCCGAGGCTCTTCTGCAAGCCGCGTAGCCTGAGCGCAGAGCGTGAAACAAGAAAAGGCCGCGCTTTCCTAAAGCGCGGCCTTTTGCAATATGATCTCTGCGGCTACAGCATCGCCAGTTCTTTGGCGAAGGGAGATGCGGGCAGAGCAGTGCCGTCCGGCGGCTCCATCCAGCGTCCGTCGCCTTTGATTAGCTCCACGAGGGCTTCCACGCCCTGCTCCTGCGGCACGTTGCGGACAGGCGTCCGGCCCCGGTACAAAGTAATCACGCCGCCGCCTTTGCCGACATAGCCGTAGTCGGCATCCGCCATCTCGCCCGGCCCGTTGACGATGCAGCCCATGACGGCAATGTCTAATCCAACCAGGTGATTAGTCGCTGCCTTGACCTGACGCAGAACGCTGGTGAGTTCAAACTTGGTGCGTCCGCACGATGGGCAGGCGATAAACTCCACTTTGGTCTTGCGCAGGCCCAGCGCCTGCAATATGTCGTAGCACGCCGGGATTTCGTTGATGGGGTCCTCGGACAGCGACACGCGGATGGTGTCGCCGATGCCCTCAGCCAGCAGTGTGCCGATACCCGCCGTGCTTTTGATGCGCGCGTATTCGCCGTCGCCCGCCTCGGTGACACCCAAATGCAGGGGATAGTCCATGCCTAGCGCTTCCATCTTATTCGCCATCAAACGATTGGCCGCCAGCATCACGGGCACGCGCGAGGCTTTGAGAGAGATTACCAAGTTATGGTAGCCGTGCTTCTCGCAAATGCGAATATATTCTAACGCCGACTCCACCATGCCTTCAGGCGTATCGCCGTGCATGACTGTCAAGCGCTCGGCCAGGCTGCCGTGATTAACACCGATGCGCATCGCAATGTCGCGTTCTTTGCAGACCGTGATAACCGGCAGAAGCGAGGCTTCAATGGCAGCCAGCTCTTCCTGCACCTCTTGCGGCGTATATTCATCGGCTCGTCCGCGCGGCTTGCGGAACACAAACAGGCCGGGATTGATGCGCACTTTGTCCACAAACCGGGCCACGGCAACCGCAATGTCGCTGCCTTGATGGTGAACGTCGGCCACCAGAGGCACGTCAAAGCCCCGGCGGCGCACTTCGGTTTGTATCTCGCCCAGGCAGTGCGCTTCCGCAAGGGTTGGCGTTGTCACGCGCACGATCTCGCACCCGGCCTGGTGCATAGCGATGATCTGTTCCACGCACGCGGCAACGCTGCGCGTCTCTTCCGTAATCATGCTCTGCACCACAACGGGATGTCCACCGCCGATCAGCACATTGCCCACCCGCACCGCGCGCGTCGCCCGTCGCGAAAATGTAGTTTCCTGGATCATAGCTGCCTCCATAGCAAGTATACCCGTTCATCCAGGCCGGCGAAAGAGAAGAAACACCCCCTGCCGTATTCCCCCAAAAGCATGATATAATAGAAATACTTGCGCTTTTGCTAGGCAGTAGAAAGATGCTCTATGTCGCCCGCCGCCTCCGATCTGGAGAACATTACCAACCCGCCCTCGCCATTCCGCGACCGGGACTTTCTGCTGCTCTGGCTCGGGCAGATGATTTCCAGTTTGGGCGATGCCGCATCTATTATTGTCGTTCCTATCGCCATCTACACGTACACGCACAGCGTCCACAATTTAGATAAAATCGCGCTCAGCATTTGGGCGCTGGCAAGCGCGCTGCCGGTCATCCTGCTCGGCCTGTTTGCCGGGGTCTTTGTGGACCGCTGGAACCGCCGCCGCACCATGCTTGTCTCCGACCTCGTTCGCGCGGGCGTTTCCTTGCTGCTGCTTTTGGTGCATTCCAAGCAGGATATCTGGCTGTTTTACATTGCCGCGTTCCTTGCCGCCGCATTTTCGTGCTTCTTTTCGCCCGCGCGGTATGCTTTGATGGCTTCTATTCTGCCGCGTCAAATGCTGATGCGCGCCAATGCCATATCTACTTCGGGCATGCAGATTGTTTCTTTTGCCGGGCCTGTGCTGACAGCCGTGCTGCTGAAACTCGTCCATGCGCGCGGCATCTTTTTGTTTGACGCCATTACATTCCTCCTATCTGCCCTGTGCATCTTTCTGGTGGCGCGGACGGAACAAGCCCCGGCCAAAAAGCGTTTGTTTGCGGGCGTGTGGCACGAAATGAAGGAAGGGCTGACCTACATCCGCCGCAGCCAAACTCTGTCCGCGATCTTAACTCTTCTGACTATCGTAATTTTGGGGGCCGGGATTTACAACACTCTGGAGGTCGCATTTGCCAAAGATATTTGGCATGTCACCGATGGGCAGTTTGCAGGCTTGATGGCCGCGTTCGGGCTGGGGATGATCGCAGCGGGCCTGCTTGTTGCCGGACCCTTACGGAATATATCTCCGCCTCGTCTCATTGCGGCGGCGCTCGCGCTGATGGCGGCGGCGGGCTTCGCCTTCGCCTTCGCAACGACTTACGTGTGGGGTGGGGCGGCTTTGTTTGCGCTGGGCCTGGGCAACATGCTGGTGAATATCCCCATTGTCACGTTGTTTCAAGACAGCGCCCCAAACGCCATGCTGGGGCGCATCTTTTCAACTTCGGCTTTGCTTCAGCGCACGGCCATGTTTGTTGCGGCGGGGCTGGCGGGCACTCTTTCCACGCTTGTCGCCTGGCGTCCACTCTTTGCGGGCCTGTCTGTGGCCTATTTATTCTGCGCTTTGCTCGCGCTCCCGCTGCTGGAGCGGCGTCCTGCGCCTGCTGCCGACCCCGCGCTTTCTCCCATTGACATTTAACCCGTGACACCTGACAATCCCCCCCCGGACACGACAGCCTTTGGCCCGGTCGCCGTTTACTATGATCATCTGATGGCGGGTGTTCCTTACCGTTTCTGGGTGGAATACTTGGAGCGGCTCTGGAAACGCCATGCTAAGACGCCCCGCGTTCTGCTGGACCTTGCCTGCGGGACAGGGACAATCACGCGCCTGCTCGCCCAGCGCGGCTATCGCATGACCGGCGTTGATTTGGCCCCTGCGATGCTGGAAGCCGCCCGTTTCAAAACCAAAGCGCAGGGATTGTCCATTCCCTTTGTGCATCAGGACGCCGCCGATTTAGACCTGCCGGACCAATTGTTTGACAGCGTCGTCTGCTTGTTTGACAGTCTTAACTATATTCTTGACCCCGCACGGCTGCGCCAGTCGTTCGCGCGCGTATTCGCTCATCTTCAGCCCGGCGGCACCTTTATCTTTGATGTAAACACCGAATATGCGCTGGCCGAAGGAATGTTTAATCAAAGCTGTTCCCGCAAAGATGAGCCGCTGCACTACCGCTGGCGTTCGCGCTACAACCCGGAAACGCAAATCTGCACCGTCAACATGCATTTCTCCTACGATGCGGGCACGGGGGAGCGGGAGCCGTTCCAGGAAATCCATAAGCAGCGCGCCTACTATAAAGAAGACCTGAGCGACTGGCTTCATGCGGCTGGCTTTGCCGAAGTCACTGTGTACGATGCTTACAGCTTGGAGCGGCCCAAGAAGCGTTCGGACCGATTGTTCTTTGTCGCAAGCAAAGCCTCCTGACGACACAAAGCGCGGCACAGAAATACTGTGCCGCGCTTTGCCATGACTGGTCGTTCGCTAGGGGGTGGCGACGCGCTGCTGGTTTTCGCCCTGCTCTTGCTGCTCGTGCCGCTGCAAAGCAAGCTCGGCACGTCGCAGTCGCTCCCTAATCTCTTCCGGCGCATCCGATGTGGACGCATACTTCAAGTGTTCATGCACTTCATGCAAGTGCTGATGCTGCTGTTCTACTGTGGACATGGTTCTCTCCTTGGAGTGTTCTGTCTGCGTCTCTATGTTACCCAATTACCCAAATTATTGCGCGTTTTTGTCCTCGCGCAAAACTTGGGCATAGGCCAACACGCCTGCCGCCAAAGCACGCGCCATCTGTTCCTGTCCCTGCGGGGTACGGATAAAGGCGTAATCGTGGGCGTTGGTCAGCACGCACATTTCCACGGTCAGCGCGGGCACGCGCGCGAAGATGGAGCCGGTCAATGCGCCCTGCTTGCCGCCGACAAATGTCGCCGAGTCGCCTTTCACGCCGCCGCTGGGCAGCTCGCCCCGCAAGCTTTGCGCCAAAGCAGGCTGGAAAACCAAAGCCGCCTGATGGCTTCTGTGGATAATGTCGGCCGATGGCCCGGTGACCCCAAAGCGCGCGCCTTGCCGGTCGGGATAATAGGTGGTGATTCCAGACGGCGCGTTGGAATCGCAGTGCAGGCGCAGCAAAAGAACGGCGTGCGCGGCATTGGCTAGTTCGGCGCGGCGCCGGTTGGTGACAATCTGCCCTTCGGTTTGCTTGGTCAGGACGACAGTTGCGCCCTCGGCGTTCAATAGCCCGCGCAAACGCTCGGCTTCAATCCAATTGACATGGCGTTCTGTGAGCTTGCCGTCGCGGCTGGCCGTGCCCGCGCTGGTTTCCGACGTGTGGCCGGGGTCGATGCAGATGGTCAGGCCGGAAAGCGGCTGACTTTGCGCACGGCTCCTCGTTCCCATGAAACCTAGCAAAGCGCAAAGGCCAAGCACGAACCAGCCCGTGCGTTTCCTAAAAGTGTGCATAGAAAGTAAGAACCTCCCTCCCCGCTGCAAGGTACTTTGCTGTTTACACAACACTCTTACCATTTCAATGTTTCCAGAGCAGATAGACGCCAAACGCAAACACGCAGCCCGCCAGAAGCCCAAACAAAAGGGCGCGCTGCCGGGTTTTCCAGGCTCCGGCAATGGGAAACAGCGTGCAAAACCCGACGCACAAGGCCAAACGTATTCCCTGCCACCGAAACAGCAGGGAGACCATTAGTCCGAATAGGACGCACAGCGGCAGCACGCACAGGCCTTGCAGGAAGTTGGCGACGCTTTGACGCTTCAAGGCTTGAGGTTGTAGAATGACTTCAGGCCGTCAAACGTCGCCGTGTCGCCCAGCGCTTCTTCAATGCGCAGCAGTTGATTGTATTTGGCGACCCGGTCGGTGCGGGCGGGAGCACCGGTCTTGATCTGCCCGGCATTGGTGGCGACCACAATATCGGCAATGGTGGAGTCTTCGGTTTCGCCGGAGCGATGCGAAACGACGGCGGTATACCCGGCGCGTTTTGCCAGTTCAATGGCAGCCAATGTCTCGGTCAATGTCCCAATCTGGTTGACTTTGACCAAAATGGAGTTCGCCGTGTGCGAGTCGATGCCGCGCTGCAAAAACTTGGTGTTGGTGACAAATAAGTCGTCGCCGACAAGCTGGACTTTGCTCCCGATGCGCTCGGTCAGCTTGCGCCATGTCACCCAGTCGTCTTCCGCCAGCCCGTCTTCCAGGGAAATGATGGGGTATTTCTCAACTAGATTGGCGTAATAATCCACCATTTCATCGCCGGAGAGCGTGCGCCCTTCGCCTTTGAGCACATACTGGCCGTTGTCGTAAAACTCGGAGGCGGCGGGGTCCATGGCAATCATAATCTGCTCGCCCGGCTTGTAGCCTGCTTTGTCAATGGCTTCCAAAATGACCCGGATGGCGTCTTCGTTAGACGGCAGGTTGGGCGCAAAGCCGCCTTCATCGCCAACGGCCGTCGCGAGGCCCCGTGCCTTGAGCACGCCTTTAAGAGCATGGTATACGTCGGTGCCCATGGCTAATGCTTCGCTGAACGATTTGGCGCCGACCGGCATTGCCATGAACTCCTGCATGTCCACATTGGAGTCGGCATGCTTGCCGCCGTTCATGATGTTCATCATGGGCACGGGCAACTGGTGGGCGGACGTGCCGCCGATGTAGCGATACAGCGGCAGGCCGACCGATTTTGCCGCCGCTTTGGCAACGGCCAGCGACACGCCGAGGATCGCGTTCGCGCCCAGTTTGGCTTTGTTGTCCGTGCCGTCCAGATGGATCATGAGTTCGTCGATGGCGACTTGTTCGGTGGCATCCAGGTCAATCAACTCGGGGGCGATTCTTTCATTGACATTTTCCACGGCTTTGAGAACGCCCTTGCCGCCGTAGACTTTTTTGTCGTTGTCGCGCAGTTCCACGGCTTCATTGGCCCCAGTGGAAGCGCCCGACGGGACGCTTGCCCGCCCCAGAGTTCCGTCTTCCAGGTAAACGTCCACTTCAATAGTCGGGTTGCCGCGCGAGTCGAGTATCTGCCGCGCCTGAATGTTTGTGATTGCCGTTGACATACGTGTTCTCTCCATGAGCAGACCGAGCCGCTCTTCTTGATGATACTTTTGCCCCGGAGGGCAGGCCCGATTATACCCGATGTACTTTGGCTTAGAAAGTGTTGTACACTTTTGAGCGTTGTTTAGGCTTCGAGGCCGCCGCCGACGCAAGAAATAGTTCTGGTGACAAAAGTCTTTTTAGAGAAAGCGGCCCAGTTCTGCGGCGATTGTTTCCGCGCTGTTGATGGCAAAGACATGGGGATCGGGCCGTGCGGCTTGCGCACTGTCCAGCGCGTTTGCCCAGTTCCCGGCGAGGAAGTCCTGCGTGGCGATCGGCACCCCGCCGCCCCAGCGTGTCAGGCCATCTGCCAGGACCGCATGCTCGGCAAATCCGTCTCGCGGCGGGTAGATCAGCGGGACACCGGCGGCGATGCAGCCGGTGACGGTGCCGTAGCCGGTCTTGGCAAGTACCGTGTCTACAGAGGCGGCCACGTCGGCATAGCGCCACTCAGAGGCGTGAAGAGGGTAAACATTCGCGGCGGGCGGCAACGTGAGTTCCAAAGTGATAAAGGCCCAATCAGTGTGTTTTTCTACCTGGAGCCAGCCGATGTTTAGGCCCCAGACACCCACATAGAGCAAGCCAATCTTTTTTTGCGGCGGCAGGCCCAGCGCTTTCACAAGCCGCTCTCTGATGTTTGCCCCCGGCCGAGCCACCAGAGGCACATGCTTGACATGGGGAAACGGAGCTGCCGTCTCGGGCAGGGAAAGATCGGTAATCAAGGCAAGTGATGCCTGTCCATACTCACGCGCCATGCCATCGAGAAGCCGGGCATCGCCCGCGTCCTGCACATACTCCCGGTAAATATCCAGCCAGGTAAAGTTTGCGACCGCGACACCTGGAATACCGGCCTCTCGCGCGGCCCGCAGCGGAAAAGAGGGGATGTCGCTCACGACACATTGCACCTTCTCGCGCCGCAGAAAGGCGACTTCCTCTGAAAGCACTGCTTCGTTTTGGCGCGCAATTGCCTGGTAACGAGCGAGCGTTTCCTGCTGCAGCACGGTCACGCTGTCCGACTGGACGCAGCCGCAGTCATACTCTGCCGAAAGCACGGCGACATCACGCCCAGCCAGTTCTTGAGCAAAGAACTGCGCAGGGTGAGTGGTTTTGACGAGAACACGAACGTCTGCAGGAAGAGCTTGGAGGACTTGCACGGTGCGAACAGCATGTCCGTAGCCGTGTCCGGTGACGTAGCAGCAAAGGGTTGATGGGAAGGACATGCTTATGCGTGCTGTAAAGATACCCCAGCCCTAAAAGCGGGGCTTCTGCCGGCGTCACGGCGCGACGGCCAACTCTCGGTCACTCTTGCTGCTTGCTGCCGAGTGTGTGAAAGAGGGTTTCGGCGGCCTCGCGGAACGGCGAGTGCAGGGCAAGCGCAATCTGCGTTTCTATCAAGCCTTCGGGAACGCCCATGTCGTAGCGGGTGCCCTGCACTTCGCCCGCGAGGTAACGCTCTTCTTGAAACAGCAATTCCTGGGCGGAGGTGAGCTGTATCTCGCCTTTCTGGCGGATGTTGTGGGTAATCAAGTGCTCTAAATAGCCGAAAATGGACGGGGGAAAGACGTGGATGCCAAAGAAGCACAGGTATTCGCCCAAAGGCAGGCCCTGCGACCGCAGATGTTCGCGGGCAAAGTCCACGGTAGGCTTTTCCGCCATCGCCGTAATTTCATAAATAGGCGGATTGCTGCCGGGCAGCAGCGTTCCGCCAATCGTGCCATAGCGAAACAGCAGATGTTCGGGCGTGCGCGCAACAGAAGACACCGCGCAGTCTTCCTCTTCATAAGCGGCAATCACCTGCCGGGCGCAGCGCAGGCGCTGTTCCGACAAATACACATGGTCGCCCAGCAAAAGCGCGAACGGGTCGTCGCCCACCCATGCTTTCGCCTGATAAACCGCATGTCCGTAGCCTTCCTGCTCGGCCTGCACGACAAACGTGGTGCGCTGCGCAAGGTCTGCCAGGGTGTCCCCCAACGCCAGCGCCCACTCTTTGCCTGCGAATGCTCCTTGCTTCTGGCTTTCGGTGAGGCCGCGAAAGTGCCGCCGCAGGGCGTCCACGTTGGAGGCGTTGGCGATAATGCAAATCTCATCCACGCCTGAGGCGAGCGCTTCTTCGGCGATAATCTGCAAGGTCGGCTTTGCGTAGCCGTCGGTGTCCACGAGGGGAAACAGTTCTTTTTGCACCGTGCTTGAGGCCGGGTACATCCGCGTCCCGCGCCCCGCCGCTGTGATTACCGCTTTGCGTACTTTTGTCATTTAATCATTCTCCCATTGCCGGTGCCCAAAGGCAAGAGCGCCCGGCGATTTACCCGCTTCTACAATCTGTGGAACGAGGCCTGTTTGCTGCTGGTACGCGGCGGCGATTTCCCGAACAGCCTGCTCGGCATCCGGCCCATCAGTGAGAAACGCCACCGTGCCGCCCGACCCGCCCCCGGTGATCTTCGCCCCGTAAATGCCCCGGCTCGAGCCTGCCTGACGCGCCAATGCGACCAGCAAATCGGTTTCCGGGCTGCCCAAGCCGATGCGTGAATAACTTTCGTGGGACTGAGCCATCAAATCGCCCGCCGCCCGAAGACTTTTATCTGCATTCCCCTGCGACAGATGCTCCAAGAACAGGACAACGCGCTGATGCTCACGAATGCCGTGTTCCGCCGCCGCCCGCACCGGGTAGTCCCCCGTGGGGTCAATGCGCGTCGCGCTGTCCCCCGTCTCGCCGTAAGCTTGGAGAAAGTCTGCGCCTTGAATCGTTTCCGGCAGCAGTTGACAGAGTTCATTGGGGGCGGAGGGCAGGACCGCATTTGCCAGATAGTCTACGCCCAGAATGCGCCGGGCCATGAATGCCGCCACGCGCGCCCGTGCATAAGCTCCCCCGCCGACCGAATGCACCACATGGGAGTTGACCCCAAAGAAGCGCACGCCCTTGGGCCAGGCTTGTGTTCCCTGAACTTCATGCGGTCGACACAAAATCGCGAGCAGGCTGTTTTCCACTCCCAGCGCGCTCGCCATCTGATCCATAATGCCGCAGGGAGCGCCGACGACTTTGTTTTCCGCAAGCTGGGCCAGCCGCGCCACCGTCACGCCATCCAACGCAAGCCCCAGCGAAACATTCAAGGCCTGCATCATCGCCACTTCCATCGCCGCCGACGACGACACGCCCGCGCCCAGCGGCACGGAGCTGCGCAGAAGGATATTGGCCCCGGTGGACAGCGCGGGCGCGAAGCCTTCCGCCATCAGCACAAACACGCAGCCCGCGAGGTAAGCCGCCCAGCGCGTTTCGGGATTGTGCGCAAGTTCGGCCTGCACATCGGCGTAATCACGCAAACCTTGTGCCTCAAAGAACGCATCCAAAGACAGTTGTGCCAGCAAACCTGGGTTTTCAGCGTCTGTGTCCAGGCTCCAAAAGCGCCACTGCCGATCCGTGCGCCATTGCAAAGCAATCAGCGCGGCCTCGGCTATGGTCGCTTCCGCCACCAAGGCCCCGGAATAGTCGGCCACGCCGCCCATCACGTCCAGCCGCCCCGGCGCGCGCGTAACAATGGCGTGCCGGTCGTCCGAGGCATCGGACAGGAAGTCGCGCAGCGGCCTTTGCGTTCCAATATCGGAGATAAATTGTTCTGCGTCGCGCACGTCCGGTCCTTTGCCTTGAAGCCATGAGGATGCTCAAAGGGAAATCTGCTGTCAGTATAACGTCTTTGGCTTCCGCTTGTCAAATCCGCAAAGGCGTCTTTTAGGCGTTTCTTCGGTGTTTCTACGGCATACCAACGACGGAACAGTTTCTTCCGTCGTTGGTACGCCTATAAAAAGCCGGGGGAGCGAGTGTGCAACGCCGAGGCAGCACCCAGCGAACTATGCTGTGTCAAACAAAAACGCCGCTGCCAAAACAGCGGCGCTTCCGTGTCGGTGCGGGACGGCTCCCCGGTGGCAGCGCGAACTACTGCGGGCCGGGTGGATTGCCGCTTCCGGCAAGGCTGGGGTCAAGCTGGCTGAACGACTGAGTGCGCTCGCCGGCAGGGGGAGGGGGCGCGGGCTGGCCCTGATACCGATTGTAATCGGGGGCGTACTGCTGCACCTCCGAGGCGGGCACCTGCATCTGCTGGGCGGGAGCGGTGACCCACACGGCGCGGTGCTGAGCATCGCGGTAGTAAACGCCGCCATTGCTGGAACGATACAATTGCGGGCTGCCGTTGGCACCTGCGCCGCCTGCCGCCTTCTGCTGGGCTTGATGCTTTTTATAGAGATAGTACAGCAAAGCGGCCCCAGCCAGAACAATCACGGTCTTTTCGGTGCGGGACATGCCGGGCTTCGCGGCGGGGGTGGCTGTCATGGGAGGAGGCGTCGTGCTCATAGCGCCGGGGGGCGGCTCTGTGGTGCCGGAGGGGGCCGAGGCGGTTTGATCGCCTTTGCTGCCGCAGCCGGCGATGAGCGGCATCACAAATAAGAATACCAGCCCAAGTGCGACGATGCGTGTCCAGAGGGCTTGTGTTTGCCGGATTGTCATTGAAAGGTCTCCTTTTGAGAAGTCGGGGCAAGAGCGAGAAACATATGCCGCTGTCCGGCAAGATGAAACGCTATACCCGTTCGCTTGGATTGTCAATCTTGGGGGACGGTGGATGTTAGCAAATGGCAAAAGAAACAAGCAGAGTACCCGCCGGGTTTAGAGTTTGGCAGACTGCGGTAAACAAACACCAAAATCCGCAAGCGGAAGCGTTGTGCTTCTAAGATGGCGCGGGAATGTAGAAACGAGAACACAGAATGAACAAAGCACAAGGCAAAACTTTGGCGACGGCAGCCGCGCTGCTCGGCATGACCGGCACAGCAGTATTGACCGCCTCCCTGCCTGCACGGGCGACCGGCAACTTGATGACATCCACCGACAAGATGTTTGTGGTCAAAGCCGCGCAGGGCGGTCTCGCGGAAGTGATGGCCAGCAAGCTGGCCCTTTCCCATACGTCCAACAAAAACGTGCTGATGGTCGCCCATCGCATGATTAAAGAGCATGGGGTTGCCAATGCCGACCTGAAGCAGACCACGATGAAGATTGGCGTGATGGCCCCCAATCATACGGACCCGATGCACATGGCGATGTACGCAAAGCTGTCCCGCCTGCACGGGGCGGCGTTTGACAAGGCGTATATGCGAGGGCAGGTCAAAGACCACGACATGACCGTGGCCCTGTTCAAGACGGAAATCGAAAAAGGACAGGAGTCGCCCATTCGCGGTTTTGCCGCCAAGTACCTGCCGACTATTCAGGATCACACTATTATGATCCACAACGTCGCAGCCAATCTCGGAGCCGACCCGTCCGCCCACAAAAGCAAAAAGATGAACATGCACATGAAAGGCATGTAGCCCTTGCGCAAATGAGGGCCGGAACTCTGGCCCTCATTTTTGTTTGCAGACTTTAGGAAGAACAGCGGCAATGGCGGAAGAACTCAAAAAAGGCGACCCTGTTTCGTGGAACACGCCGCAGGGCAAGACCGAAGGCACGGTTGAAAAGAAGCTGACCGAAGCCACCCAAATCAAAGGACACACAGTGGCCGCATCAAAAGACAATCCCGAGTACCTGGTGAAGTCGGATAAAAGCGGCAAGGAAGCCGCCCACAAGCCCGATGAGCTGAAGAAAGGCGCGCCCAAGAAATGACGGACGATCAGAAAGAAATCGTATCTCATTTCAAGCAGGCCGTGAACATGACCTCAAGCCAGATGGAGAAATGGCTGGACACGGACGAATCCAACAGCGTCGGGCAGAAGACGAGCGAGGGAGCCGAGTCTACGGGCCATCATTCGGGCAAGCGGATTGCCCAGATTCTGGAAAAGAAGCCAACCGACTACACAGAAGGCGACTTCGCGCAAATGCAGCGGGTCAACAGCGATGTGGCACGTCACCTGGCGCAGCGACCGGGCGGCGATATTGAGCGCGCGCCCTGGCGGTATTCGCTGATGAACTGGGGGCATGATCCTCAAAAGACGTAAACAATTATGGAAAGCAAAAGCAAAATCTTTGGGCACCCCGCGCACACAATCTTGATCGTGTTCCCTTTGGGCCTGCTGTCTACCTCCGTGGCGTTTGATAGCATTTGGAGCGCGAAGCATCAGCCGAAAGTTGCCGAGGCATCATTCTTGATGCTGGTGGCCGGGCTGATAGGAGGCGCGGTCGCGGCCCCCTTCGGCTGGTGGGACTGGGCGTTTATCCCGCACAAGACGCGGGCAAAGCGCATCGGCCTGCTGCACGGCGTGGGCAATGTGATTGTGCTTGGCTTGTTTGGCGCGAGCGGGCTGCTGCGCCGCGCCGACCAGAGCAACCCCAGCAGGGCGGCGCGCGGATTGTCGCTCGTTGGAGGCGGACTGGCAGTTCTCACCGGCTGGCTGGGCGGCGAGCTGGTAGACCGGCTGAGTGTCGGGGTGGACGATGGTGCCAATTTAGACGCGCCCAACTCTCTGACGGGACTGCCTGCCGATGCAGGCGGCGAACGTTCCTAATCAAAACAAAGGGGATATGAAAAAGCGCGCGGGCATAACTTTCCCCAAAACGGGGTAAACAAAAATCAGCACAGCAGGCGCACAGCAAACTTTTTTACGCTTGTTAACGAGGAAGAGAAAAACAACTATGGCAGAGCATACAGCATCCACAACCGTGAACGCGCCGGTCGCGCAGGTATACGCGCTTTTCACGCACTTCAATGACTTTCCAAAGTTTATGTCGTATATCAAAGAAGTGACCTACAAAGACGGCCAAACAAGCCACTGGGTCGCCAATGTCGTCGGCGACCATGCCTGGAACGCCGTTAATGAAGGCTGGGTGGATAACAAACGGATCGGCTGGCGCTCCACCGACGGCCTGGAAAACTCCGGTCATGTAGATTTCGAGTCGCTTGGCCTTAATGAAACAAAGGTGTCCGTGACAATCAACTACACCCCGCCCGCCGGAGTATTGGGGCAGATTGGCGAAACACTCGGGGCCGGAAAGCACTTTGAGCATCGCCTTCAGGAAGACCTGAACCACTTTGCCAAGATGGTCGCCGAAGCGCCCGCCGGTTCGCTTGACCCGACCTCTTCCACCTACTTGTTCCGCGAGGGCAGCATGGTGGACAAAGGCAAAACAACCGAAGCGCAGAATGCGACGATGGGCAGCACCGGCAATTAGTTCAGTGGAGTAACACTCAGCAAAAGTTCTGTGATCTATTCGCAGGACTTTTGCTGCGTGTTTAGCTTATCAGGTCAGACACATCATGTTTTCACATCTTGGCCTTGTCGCCCTTCTGTCGGTGTTTGCCATCGCTGCCGCAGTTGTCTGGTTTGCGGGCATTCAACTGTCCCAAACAACCAGTGTGTTGGACGACCGCTTTCATCTGGGACAAGCGCTCGGCGGGCTGATTATTTTAGCGATCACCACCAATCTGCCGGAAATCGCGATTACGTTCAATGCCGCGCGGCATCATGCCTTGGGCATCGCCATCGGGAATATCCTGGGTGGTATCGCCGTGCAGACGGTCGTACTGGTGCTGCTGGACATCTGGGGATTGGGCAAAAAAGATGCGCTCACTTACCGGGCGGCTTCGCTGGAATTGGTGCTGGAAGGAGTTCTGGTCGGCGCGGTGCTGGTCGTTGTGGTGATGGGCAGCCAGCTTCCGGCATCGGTCTATTTCGCGCGCATGACCCCGGCAAGCATCGCCATTACTTTGATTTGGGTGGCCGGACTGGCGCTGCTCAGCAAAGCGCGCAAGGGTTTGCCCTGGCAAGAGCAAGGAGAGGCCCCAGACAACCAGAAAACCGGGCAGAGCGCCAAATCACAACAGCAAAAGGAAAAAGACAACAAAAAAAGCACGGGCGCAACTCTCGCCGTCTTTTCCGTGGCCGCCCTCGCTACTCTCGCCGCCGGCACGGTCTTGGAGCAAATAGGAGCGCAGATCGCCGGGCACATTCACATGACCGGGGTGTTGTTCGGCGCGACGGTGCTGGCGGCGGCGACTTCCCTGCCGGAACTCTCTACCGGACTGGCCTCAGTCAAAGCCGGAGATTATCAACTCGCGTTCAGCGACATCTTTGGCGGCAATGCATTCCTGCCGGTCTTGTTTCTCATGGCTGACTTGGTGTCGGGACAGGCGGTGCTGCCGCAGGCGCAGAAAAGCGATCTTTATTTGACGGGACTTGGCGTACTGCTGACGGCGATTTATCTCTATGGCCTCATATTTAGGCCGAAGCGGCAAATCGCCCGCATGGGCCTGGACTCGCTTGCCGTGCTGCTGGTCTATGGAGTGGGAATAATCGGGCTGTTCGCTTTGTCCCACGGCCATTAACGCACGCTATGCGCCGTGCCGCGTGTGACGCCGCAGCAAAGACAGAAAAAACGGGGCGCCGAGAAACGCCGTTACCAAGCCGACCGGAAGCTCACGGCCATCGGGAAAGGCGGTGCGGGCGACGGTGTCCGCCCAGACCATCAGAACGGCCCCGGCCAAAGCGGCGAGGGGTAGAACACGGCGGTGATCGGGCGTTCCGCTCAGGCGGCGCGCGATGTGGGGCACCATCAGCCCGACAAACCCGATAATCCCGGCGACGGCGACAGTCACAGCCGCGAGCAAAGAGCCGGTCAGGATCAACCCAGTCTTGAAACGTTCGGCTTCCAGACCGAGATGCTGCGCGGCTTCTTCGCCCAGGGCATACAAGTTCATGGCGCGGGCTTGCAGGAGCAGCAAAGCAAAGCCAAAAATAAAGAAGACGAGCGTGATCACGCACTGTCCGTAGGTGGCGTCTGCCAGAGAGCCGTTCAAGCGATACTGGATGCGCTGTAAATCGTTGGGATGGGCCAAAGTCAGCAGCAGGACGGATACGCTGCCCAGAAACGCGCTGACAACAACCCCGCCGAGCAGCAGGCTGGTCACGAGAATGCGCCCGCCGCGACGCGCAATCGCATAAACGAGAGTCATTGCGGCGGCGGCGGCGGCAAAGGCAGAAAAAGGCACGGCAAATCCGTGCAGCGTGTCTTCCCGGTGGCGCAGAAGCACCGCTTCCGCGCCGACCGATGCGCCCGCAGAGACGCCGACCAAGAACGGGTCCGCCAGGTCATTGCGCAAAAGAGATTGGAATGCGGTGCCGGATGCGGCCAAAGACGCGCCGACCAGGGCAGCCAGCAGAATACGGGGCAGGCGAATCTGCCATACAATCACGGCATCCGGCGATTCGCTGCCGACACCCGCTCGGAGGGCGGATACCGTCCGCGCGAATGTCAAATGGCCGTCTCCCAGAGATGCCGCTAGGATCATGGACACGACAAGCGCTGCCAAAAGCAGGGCAAAACTAACAACAGTCCGCTTCACTTTGGCCCCGGATGCAGGGCGCGGGCCAGCAGCTCTAGGGCATCGGCCAGGCGCGGGCCGGGCCGATTGAGAATATTCGGGTCTATGGCAATGAAATGATGACTGCGCACGGCAGGCAGGCGGCTGAGCACAGGATCGGCAGTCAATGCGGCCTGCAAGGTGGTGTCGGCAAGAATAAAATCGGGCGGATGCACCAGGGCAAGCTCTTTGCTGTAGGGCGCGTAACCGGAAATGGCGACGGTGCTTTGCCCGCCGGCTTGCGCGATCAAGTCGTTGATAAACGTTCCGCTTCCGGCGACATAAAGAGGATTAGTGCCGATCACGGGGAGGACAGCGGGATGCCGCGCGCTGCGGCGGGCGAGCTGCGCGGCATAGGCGCGGGCGGCTTCCATGCGGGCCACAACGACTTGGGCGCGCGGCAGTGTTCCCGTAAGGCGGCCAAGCTGACGCAGGCTTTGCTCCACGGAAGCGTAGGATGTGGGGGCGATGGCAAAGACGGGAACGCGCAATTGGCGCAGGCGAGCGGCGGCAGTGCGGCTCGCATCGGAAGCCACAACCAGATCGGGACGCAGCGAGACGACTTTCTCGTAGTTGACGGTGACATCCCCGATCTTCGCGATCTTGCGCGCAGCGGGAGGGTAGTCACAATAGGTTGTATCGCCCACAACATACTTGCCCAGCCCTAAGGCAAACAGCATCTCCGTAGTGCCGGGAGCGAGGGAAATGATGCGATGGGGTGGGGCGGTCAGGGCTAGAGAATGAGTCTGCGCATTGCGAACTGTCTGCGGGGCGGCGAGGCAGCACGCGCCGCACAGCAGCAAAAGAGAAATAGACAGCAGAAGAAGAAAAACAAAGACAGGTAGTTTTATCGCCCTCGTGTGGTTCATAGCGCTATCATGGGCAATTCAGAGGGAGAATGTCAAGCGGGCGTTTGACAAGGCGGCCTCCAATCGGTTACAATGAGCGCACCCTTGCCCGAGGGTATTCCGTGCGTTCAAGAAAACCGAAAGCGTTTTATGCTGGACATTAAACAACTGCGCGACAACCCCGACTTTGTCAAAGAGCGTCTTGCCCTGCGCAATATAGAACCCAGTGCTGTGGATGCCGTGCTTGCTTTGGACACGCGCCTGCGGGCTGTGACCGGCGAAGTGGAAGAATTGCGCGCCCAGCGCAAGCGCGACTCGGAGAGCATCGGCCTTCTCATGCGCGAGGGCAGGAAAAGCGATGCGGACGCGGCCCGCGCCCATGCCCGCCACCTCGGCGACCGGATTGCCGGGCTTGACGATGCCGAACGACAGGTGCAAGCCGAGCGCGATGACCTGCTCTTTTATCTGCCCAATCTCCCCCATGCCGACACGCCTGCGGGCGGCGAAGAAAACAACGTTGTCGTCAAAACAGCAGGGGACATGCCCGCGTTTGACTTTGCCCCGAAGCCGCACTGGGACATCGCCACCGATCTGGGCTTGATTGACTTTGTGCGCGGCGCGAAGCTTTCCGGCAGTGGTTTCGTGCTTTACAAAGGGCAGGGGGCTGTCTTAGAGCGCGGATTGATCCGCATGATGCTGGATTTGCACACCAAGCGTCACGGCTACACGGAATGGTCCACGCCCTTCTTTCTTTCGCGCGAGAGCATGAAGGCCAGCGCGCATCTGGCGAAGTTCACGCCCGAAATGTACTACGATGCCGAAGATGATTTGTTTGCACTGCCCACTGCCGAGCCTGCCCTGGTCAACATTCACCGCGACGAGATATTGGACGGGCGCGACTTCCCCCTGAAGTATGCCGCGTATTCGCCTTGCTGGCGCCGCGAGGCCGGGGCGGCGGGCAAAGACACGCGCGGCCTCTTGCGCGTGCATCAGTTTGACAAAGTGGAGATGGTCAAATACGCGCTGCCCGAAGCGTCCGATGCCGAACTTAATGCGATGCTGGCCGACGCCACCGATGTCCTGGAGGCGCTCGGCCTGACGTATCGCGTCAAGCTGCTGGCGGCGGGCGATCTCTCGTTTGCGGCTGCAAAGTGTTATGACATTGAAACCTATGCGCCCGGTGTTGGGGCATGGCTTGAGGTGTCGTCATGCTCCAACTGCGAAGACTTCCAAAGCCGTCAGGGGAATATCCGCTTTCGCCGCGAGCCGGGAAGCAAGCCTGAGTTTGCGCACCTGCTGAACGGCAGTGGTTTGGCCCTTCCGCGCATTGTCGCGACGCTTTTGGAGACCTATCAGCAGCCGGACGGCACGGTCACTGTCCCGGATGCCCTTCAGCCTTACCTGGATGGGCGCACAACGCTGGGAAAAGAAGATTAACTCTTGCCGCCGCAGGCTGACGTTAACGTTTGTGCCACTGACGTTACCAAACACGACGCGAACGTTACCAAACATGACGCGAACGTTACCAAACATGACGCGAACGTTACCAAACATGACGCGAACGTTACCAAACATGACGCGAACGTTACCAAACATGACGCGAACGTTAAATAACTTGGCGCTGATGTTAAATAACTTGGCGTCTGCAATGAATTATGCGGCGTCTGCAATGGGTAACTTGGCAGCAGATGCGGGAAATAGGCAGTGGGCATTGGCCGTGCCGCGCTCTTTATTAAAACTCAGAAACAAAAAGGGAAATGGCTATGCAGTTTACGCATGAAGCCCAAATCAGCGTGGATGCGCCATGCGAAGATGTTTGGGAGGATTGGAGCAGCGTTCACCACCTGCCGCAGTTTTTATCGCACCTGCGCGGCACGGCAGCAGGAACGGAAGCGGATTTGGCCCGCCTCGTGATTGCATTGGATGGGCGTCACCTGGAGTTTGCCGCGCAGCGCACCATGTGTGAACGCGAAACCCTGTGCTGGCAAAGCCTGGGGCCAAGTTTCCTTTATGTGCTGACGGTTTGCGTTTCTCCCTGCCGGGACAACAAAACATCCATTACCGTGATGGTAGCCTATGATCCTCCGGGCTTCCTGCCCGACATCGCCGAGTCACTCGGACGCAGCAAAGTGTTCCGAGCCACCCTGGAAGATGATTTGCGCAGGTACGCACGGGCCAACAGCATGCTGGGAAAACAGGCGGAACTGGCGACGGCGGGTTAAGATTTTGGCGTCGGCGCATTAAAGAGTGAGCGCGATGTTCGCCAAGCGCCCAAACTCTTGATGCAGCCAGGCAAGGTCGGCATCGGTGCCGCGCACAGCCTGTTCAACGGCCTGCTCGTAAGTCACGTAATCAAGATCGGACACATCGCTTTCGTAGTCGGCGCGCAGGGCCTGGGCCGCGGCGTACAAAACAACCTCAAAGCCCACACGCCCCGTCGTGGCATCGTGCCGTGCTTGCCCAATATAGGCCCCAAGCGGGCGCACATCGGGGATAGGCTCCAGAAAAGGATAATGCCAGCCGGCGGGCTTGCTGAACGGGGTCGCGTAAAAGTGCAGCTCCTCGGCGGGAGCATCAACGCGGACATACGCGCCATCTTCCAGGGCATCGTTTGTGGTAGCGCAGCGGTCTGCAAGGCGTTGCCACTCGCCTAAAGTCAGGTTCCAAGCGGGGTTTGTGTCGGTCATGGCGCAATTGTACCCGGCAGTCCGGCGATGGGATTGTCAACCGACCGCTGATGTGATATAATAAACCCCGTGTATGATGCCGCACAGACGGATTTGCGAAACAAAACAACGCGCATAGAAGCCCAAATGACCGCGTTCTACGGGGAGCGCGTCTGGCAAAGCGAGCAATACGCCGAAGATGTTCTCGGCGCGCTTGTCGCCACCATTCTTTCGCAGAATACGAGTGACATCAACTCAGGCCGGGCCTATCAATCGCTCAAAAAAGCCTTTCCCGGCGGCTGGGAGTCGGTGCGCCGAGCGTCCGTGACAGCCGTTGCCGACGCTATTCGTCCCGGCGGGCTGGCGGACATGAAAGCACCGCGCATACAAAACATTCTGCACGAACTCTACGAGCGGAACGGGCAGACGGATTTAGACCATATCGCCGCATGGACCGACGGCGAGATCAATGATTATCTGCGTTCGTTCCCCGGCGTCGGCCCGAAGACGGCGGCCTGCGTGCTGATGTTCCATTTAGGGCGTGCCGTGCTGCCGGTGGATACGCATGTGCATCGGGTTTCGCAAAGGCTAGGCCTCATTGGGCCGAAGGTTTCTCCCGACCAGGCGCACGACGTGCTACCTCGTTTATTGGAACCCGCTCACGTGTATTCTTTCCATGTGCATCTGATAGAACATGGCCGCCGGGTCTGCCATTCGCGCCGTCCTGAGTGCGGGATTTGCCCCGTGCAGCCTGAATGCGACTTCTACCAAGAGCGCGCGCAGGCGCAAGCCTGGGCATTGGACGCCAAGTATTGTCCTTCTCTCAAGAAGGAAACCAAAGAGAGCCAGACGTTTATTCCGTGAAAGGAAATGCAGCCAATGCCGGAGGATATGGATCGCAGAGAGCACGCCGCGACTGAAGAAACACGGGCCGAGCGGGAAGCCGACGCAGTTGTCGCCGATGTTGACGATTATGTGGCCCGCACCAACCCGGCCTCTCTTGCGCAGGCGGAGCAAGCATTGGAAGAATGGCAAATCCCCGTCACGCCCTTCGACGGCGTGTCTGAAACTGCCTTGACGGGCGATGAGGCGACGGTGCCTTTGGTGTCCGTGCTGTCCGTGGGGACAGAGTCCGAGGCGAACATTGTCCGTGGCTTGCTGGAATCGGAAGGCATCGCCGTTATTTTCCGTGAAGTGGCGACGCCTGCCTATGGGTCAGCGTTCAGCGTATCCGAAGCCCGGTGGGCCGACTTGCTGGTTTCCGCCGCAGACGCAGACCATGCACGGCAAGTCATTGAAGCTGCCATGCAGCAGAATGAGGGAGCGTAAGACGTGCCTATCAAAGCCGTGAGTAAAAACATTTTTGTTCGGGCCATCGCGCTGGCGGTGGTCGTTTGGCCTATGGCGCAGGCACACGCGCAGACGCTTCATGTCCTGCGGCCCATCAACAATGCCATTGTGCGTGAAACCGTTCCGGTGCGCATTGCCCCCGGCGACCTTCCCGCCGATGGGTATGTCGGCATTTCCATTGACGGCGAGTTTCGCACGGCCCGCGTGCTCCCGGCAAACAAGCACGATTCGGTTTATGACTGGGATACCAAAGCATCTTATGTTAATCCCACGGAACCGAACACGCAAAAGTTTGTTGCAGACGGCCCGCACACGATAACCGTCAAGCTTTACAACACCTCGGGCAAGAGTCTCGGTTCGCAGTCGATTACGGTCAAGGTGGCGAATAAGATCAGTGTCCCGACCCAGGGCATCAAGCTGACTTATCAGTGGCGCCCCGACCTTCAGCAGCGCTACACGCGCCACACCGAGGCAGGCACAGTGGCCGATGCCACGGCGGGCACAAACCAAACACTGCAATCTTCCATTATTCGCTTCACCCGCACTGTGGAAGATACCACGGGCGGCAATTTTCTGATCCGTGACCGCATCCTGCCCGGTGGCGTTTTGATCAATCATGGTCAGGCGCAGGCGGTAGACGCGCTTTACAACATCAAGTCTAAGTACCGCACCGTAGACACGCGGGGCGACATCCTGGGGAGCATGGCTCCGCTGAGCATGGGCGACCATTTTGGGTTTTCCATTCCTGTCCTGTCCGCCCGGCGCGTTTCTGTGGGTGACACCTGGCAAGCACCTGTCCAAGTTTCCCTGGATTGGGCTTCCACCAGACCTGCCACGGTGAATGCGGAAAGTCGTTTGGAAGGATTTGAATGGCAAAGCGGCTACCCTGCCGCCAAAATCCGCGAAACATACACAGGCCCGGTGACATTCCCTCAAATGAACGGAACTGGGGCAGCGATGTCTTTACCGACTCCTGGGCTGGGGGCCGGTTCATTAGGCGCAAGCACCGGGGAAGTGACACTGCCGACAGTCAACTACGAGCGGATCGTGTACTTTGCATACAACTCAGGGCGCTTAGTCAGGACAGAAACGACAATTACGCTGACAGCGGACAACTCCCAATTGGCAGGACTAGGCTTTGCGGGCGCTTCCATAGGCCCCGGTCCTTCTTTGGGGTCGCCCGGCATGAACTATCCCCCGCCTGACGGCGCGGAGAATGCACTGCCTCCAATGCCCGGAGGAATGCCTCCGCCCGGCGCCTATCCGGGGAGTAATAATTCGCCTGGCAACCTAACTTATCCGGGCGGACAGCCGGGAGGCTATCAAAACCAGCCGGCACCGCAAGTTCAAAGCACAACCACAAACTTGAAAGTGACCGACATCACTTCGCAGGGTTAAGAATATGGATGAGACAATGGATACGAGTGAGATAATGGATACGAGCATATGGCGCTGCGCCTAAAAGCGATGGATGATTTGGGACCGGAGGAAAGAACAGCGGAGCTGACCGAGCATCTTGCTGAGCTGCGCACGCGTATTATCCGCGCCTGTATCTACTGCGTCATCGGCATGGGCGTGATGTACTTTCTGTACAACCCGGTTTATGCCGCATTGGCAGCGCCCATCAACGAGGCCGTGAAGCGTCTCGGCTCTCATGCTTCTTCCGCGACGGGTCTGCCCGCGAGTGGCTTTGTCTACAACCACTTCACGGACGGTTTCTTCCAAATGCTCCAGATCGTAACGATTGGCGGCCTGGTGCTTGCCATCCCGTTTATTATGTTGGAGCTTTGGGGGTTTGTCGCTCCTGCGCTGACGCCATCGGAGAAGCGCGGCGTTTATTTCGTGGCTCCCATGTCTGTGCTGCTGTTCTTTCTGGGAGTGTCCTGTGCTTATCTCGTGCTGCCAATGGCAGTACGCTGGTTCCTGAGCTATGTCCCTCCCGGTG
>JAABUW010003020.1_pt1 | contig 24557 bp, 23 predicted proteins | sample 5560081 | NCBI WGS metagenome assembly JAABUW01 (sample SAMN10711882, study PRJNA513363) | rock metagenome | isolation source: Antarctica rocks | place: Antarctica: Victoria Land, Knobhead sud | reverse complement strand
GCGAACCATGCCGTGTTCCTATACAGTCATACGCCACAAGCAGCTCAAGTCTCTTGACTCGCCCCCTCTCGCCTTGTCAACGGCCAGGGCCTTCTGGTAAAGTCTTGTTGTAGCCTTATTGCCATCCAGTGGTCTTTGTCTGGAAGGCTTTTTCCCTTCTGCACTTCGGACCACACATCTCTGACTCTTTCTCGTCTTTTATGACATAGTTTTGACCCTCCCCCTTGTAGCCCTTCTCTCCCACAAGCCTAGCATTCGCCACCTCTTCTTCAGTTACACCCCTCCACTCCTCGATGGGAATCCACCCAATATAAGCTCTATCCCCAAAGCCTCCAAACCAGTAGAACTCCTCAACCACCAACTTTCCCCACCAGCTCTCATGAATGTCGTTTCCTGGCGACCAAATCTCCGCATCGGAGTGCGTCTGGAGAAAACAGGATTTGATGTTGTGTTCTTTCACTTCCGGCTCTGAGAGAGGCTCAATGTGGCCAATCAAGCTGAATCGGGGCAGATTGGCTGGTAAGTAGAGATAAGGGTCGTCCGAGAGCGGGTGATCTGCGGGCGGATGATAGCGCAAGGAAAGAGTCACATTGCTACCGGCTCGAGCATTTTTGAGTGTGGTAGCGATGCTGACAGCGAGGATCGTCGGGTCGTATGGGTGGGGACCACAGGACGCGTAGTAGTCTGTCAACGCCATTGGGGCACCGCCGACATCGCCGGGGCGGTTCTCGAAGGTGGAGGCTGTGCTTGGGAATACAGTGGAGAAGGTGGCGATGGAGGACAAGTTGAGAATGCGGCGTGCTTGAATGGCGGACTCATGTACGGTGGGGTAATGGGAGGTAGAATATGTCAGGTCTGGGTTGCTGAAGACATGCTGAGGGTTGAGGTGTGCCGAAGTGGCGAAGGGAAGAGAGAGAAGGAAAAGCGTGGCGGGGGTCATTACGGGCGTATACCGATCGAGTACCCAAGTATGATCTTGGACGCCGTTCCAAGTATTGATGATGCAGCAGTTGCTGGTAGAGGAGGAATGCATTTTCTCGCTTCACGTTGACGACATTGCCGTTCAGAAGCGCCATGACTAGCGTAAATGGAAGTTGATTGTTCATATATACACAGTTGTGCATACACTTCTACATAGCCATCTTGATTATGACTAGAGCTACTGCAACGAAATAGGTTGTTGTTTCCGGGCTATTGTACTCTTCCTAAAGCCTCCCTAAAGCCTCCTGAAGCCTTCCACTGGCCCCTACCTTACTGTACTAGATATGGGACTTGTCATAGAACATCCAGTGCCCCCATTAGACAGGAAGTCACTTGATGTCTACGTGTTCGTGACCGTCTCTATATTGCTTGCCAAAGCCCAAGAGGACGCAGGCTCAACTGCTTATTCTCCCCAATGTTGGAGCAGCAGAGTCTATAGTGATGCATTAGCCCGGAGGCAAGATCATGGCACTTAGAGATGCTCCATTAAGCTCTGCGCATCATAAATTGATTAGAAGAAATTGTACTTATAGAGCTTGACTGAATATTGGCGAAAGGGTAAGCGTAAGCCCTCGGATGAAGCGCATAGGATATTCAACAAGCAAATATGAAAATGAGATCAGTCTTGGGGAAGGTAACTGCCTAGAGAAGTTGAGAAGCACTCTATGGCTGTGTGACTTTGCCGGGGTATGCTCGGCTGTAGAATCTGCCCAGGAAGCTCTCGAACGCGTAACTTGTTGAAAGTACTGCTCTTCGGAAACCGAGCATGCCGCAATGCACCACGTAGCATACTCCTAGGAGCTGCAGAGGAATGATGAGGATAAGTAAATAGGGGCGGCCACACGATTCTTGTAGAATGGAGAGAAGGCTTCAGAAAGTCTCTGGCGTTCGTATAAGCGCTTTGATGTTGATTCTAGGCCACCAGGGGAGGGAGTCTGTCTCAGAAATATTAGATTGGCTAACATTGAGAGATGTTCTCCATGGGTTTCGTTTCGAGGACATAGAGCATTCGCAGGGTGAGCAGCAATGTGGACCAAGTCGAATTAGACCTCCATTGCCGGTCATGAAATGTTTCTTCCCCGGGGATGGTAGTTTAGGTAGGGCAGTAGCTGCCTGCTGCGCAAGCTGACCGGCTTATTTTCTTGAAAGCAACCCCTCATAGTGTTCTGCATACCGATAAGTTTCGGAAACGCGAGTGATTGGAAGCCCTTTTACACCCTGCTTATATCTCGTCTTTCGGTTCTGTTATCCAGATTCCAATAGGCTTCAGCCGCTTTCACACGCCTCGATTAAGCAACAGTCGATAAATGTTGAATTGTTGTAAAGCTTTTCCGATTAGCCACATCCCGCACTCGTCTAGCGTCCAAGGTGCCCTAAGTTGACTGTGGAAGGGTTCGATTTCAAGAGCCTTAAGACTTTCCTAGTTTAGCTCTTCGCCACAACTTGTGTTCATCTGATGACATCTCATTCTGCTACTTCTTTACCAAGATCGGAAGTCATTCGAGTCTGACAGAGGTGGTCTAGGTGAATAATGGGTTGCTTTGCCTTGCAACATCCTCCTAGGATTTGTAACATGAACAATCGCAGTTTGGTAGACATACGTAAACTCCAGTGTTCAGAGCCTGGATGGCAGATCATTGTGAAGCCAATCGGGCCACAAGATACCAGTTTTGAATCATTGCGCCGAAGCTAAGAGCCATAGCCGCTTGGTGTGCAAAACAAGCGCTATTTGTTCGGTTCAACTCCTTCAATAGGTCGACGGTTTCTCGTATTAACGTGTACTGTAGCCGTGACGGAAGGTTCTGTGGGCCTCTAAGTTTTGAGCGAAGTAGTCGGAACCCAGCGGTACTATTAACAGGTAATATATACAGGTGTTGTTTCATGGATATCATTTGCGTCCTCGTCTGTTGATTACCAGCTTCTCTGAATGCTAGACGTCTTCCTTTGATCCAAGACCTCTCCTATACCTTACGTGTAGTCTGTTGCGTGATCCCTATTTCTGGCGGCCTATTTATAATTTCCTTTAGCGTGGATTTCGAGTTGGTGAGGCATTGGATTTTCAGATATCGTATCCCAAAGGAGGCTCTTTGGGCCCTCAGCCACGGTGGAGATCCTTCTAAGCGTAGATCTAGAGATTTTGGGTGGATTTCCAGGTTCCAGATCCAGTTGGAGTGATGGTGAGATGATGAGGTGACATCTGGTTTCCTGGTCCCAGTAGGCGGAGGCTAAGTAGTAGCTGGCGTCGTTGGTGCTGTCAAACATCAGAACACAGCCGGTTATATTTCTTTGAGACGAAACACATTCAGACGGGATGGAAGGTTGAGAGCCAGACCTCAGTACTCTCAACGAAAGTCACGTTCCGATTTGCTCAAGAGACAGACTGTCGAGGGTCACATATGCTGCCTACCATACGATGCAGCTTCGAATCCCAATAGCCGTTCAACTCTGACACCAACAACCAACATAAAGGAATCTAGAGAATGCCTTTGACAGGCTGTCGTTCATCCTTTTCTGCATGATACGTACCCTGCTGGATGTGTTTCACAGGAGGGACGTGGGAGGGGTCCAGAAGGACGATTAATAAGCTTTTGAATATGTAGTGATCGTACACCCATTGCAGGAGGCCAGTTAGCCTGACCGAGGATTTCCGAGGAAGCTACGGCTTGGTGTTGTACCATGGCCAGCATCAGTAATTAATGACGGAAACTCAAATCTGTCAAAGCTCCCAAGTGCATATCGTGTTGCATGCAATAAATCTTCGACAGTATCGTGCTCTTAGATGCAAACAGTTGAGTGCTGGGCTACGCCGATATCGGAGAAGAGAGTCTTGCTCAAACAGGAGCAAAGGTGATTATAGACGCATTATAATAGGCCTTGAAGGTGGCCATTCCCGATGAGCAGGCCATGCTTCGGTCTCAACAGCTATGATGTTGAGATAGCGGCCTCTACTCTTGACGCAAGGTAGAACTGAGTAAAAGCAACAAAGATCTTGAGTGTATCCGTGCGGACTGGAGATTTTCCAAGTGAGAGTTTTAGTACCGTACCACACAACGAAATAGAAACAACATGCAGGTGCAAGTAACGACACACAATAGGGGAAGTGTGTCTGATGGAGTCACCGCATACTGACATCGTCATTGGGTTGATTTTCCACCTTTTCCTATAGATGACGACCAATCAGAAGTTGGCAACCACTCGCGATATTTCTCTAGGCCACGAAAGCCTCGGCGCCCGAAGATCATCATTGCAACGGTCTCGGACTAGCCAGATTGGCAAATTCAAGGGCATACGCCGTTAGTCCGGACGTGTAGCACAAGGGCTTGCCCTAGACCTAGAGACTGTCCTGAGTGGTTCAAGGTCACAGCGTTATAGATAATACAACTAAGCATCTACCGATAGGTACAAAAATCTTCCTCCAATCTACCAAGGATGCATTGCATACGTACGATGAGTTGTATCAGCAGGAGGTTTGAGCACGTACTGGCATATGCCTATGTTGAATGCTAAGGAAATTGTGGAGGTCCATTCGACATTGAAAACTAGCTCTGAAAAAGTCCTGCATATGCATTAACAGCACGCATTAATGCTCGGACCTGTCAAAATCATGCAGAATGCAGCTTGTATCAGATGGAAAGTCCTACCGTAACCTAATGATCTGACATGAGGACGTTGGCAATCGGGTTTCTGCATGTGCTGAAAGAGCAACTCGACCTGTAAACGAATTTACAAGCTGGTCGTGATTCGATGAACAAGTCCACCGTGATCAGACAACGATACTATTTGGTCTCTGATCTGCCATGAATCCCAGTGGTGCATCACCCAGCTCCTACCTTGGGAGAGTTCTGTCCCACATGCAAAGGTAATAATGATTCCTGTTCTTGAAAGCCAGGCCCGCTTGCCGCTGTCCAAAAGCAGTGGTGGTGGCGTGCTGGCATGCTTTTTGTATTCACAGAAAACCACAGTTGTACTGTCACGAGTTCCCACTTATGCACCTGCTGATGCATAAACAGATAAAATGCATATGGGCTCACGGGTAATCCTGATTGTCGAAATGGAACAGCCTACATGCGCTACTTGACGTGGTTGCAACCATATTATTGTCGAGAATCCGGGTTTGAGGTAGGTCTTCCGCGGTGGCAGGTAGCCATAAGAACCGCGTCCAGCATTAATAGGTTCTGCCTGTCATCTTATCGACCTGGCTGAAGCACTTCATCAAGAAGGCAACCGTTTTGGTAGATGTGAAAGATGAGGTAAGTGTTAATTGCCACAGCGAATGGACAGCATGAACGTATCTCCTCCCAATTGAATGCCTATCATGTCAACAAGTGGTAGCCACAGCAGGCCCATGCGCTGACCAAGGTTGACGTAAGTGTACGAAAACAAAGTCGAATCCGAAGAGTGTCTCGCAGACTCGCGATCAAAGCATTCGACCCTCCTGCAGTCTGTTGCTACTTCAACAGTTAGGACATGTTCAGCAGCAACCAACTTGCGCCACGATGTCACTAGCCTTCTGTAAGTTTCTGGTCATTGGTCCCTGGGACGTGGACGGACAAACCGTGTGTAACCCTCCTGCCAGAAATTGTAACGGAAACCCAACGAGATAGGAATAGGGAGCAAGGGTTTTTCTGCGGCGATGGAAGCACCAAAAAGCCTAGAGCGGCAACCTAGATGAGTGTGACGCAGTGCGCAGTGCGGGAGATCGTTACGATAACCGTGAAAATCATGTCGCTTGGCGGCTTCTGGGCTTCTCTAACTCATCAACCCTATCAATCGAGGCAAAAATCCCGTTGATTAAGGAACTACTAGGTACTGTCTGCAGGTGTTAAGCCACTAGGAGCAAAGAAACCAAAGACAATGCGTCAAAGCTCTCGCTTCGCATCCGAGCCCTAGTTCGCCTTTTCACTCTATCATTTTCTCGATCCCATCTCATTCTATGTGAACGCGGAAGGTAGACAATTGAAAGGCGCTCGTGTTTCAAATGGGAAACGCGTCCGGGCTTCAATACCACGTCCATGGTCAAATATCTGTATAGGCCCGTCGGAGGATATTCCGGGATGTAGCAGGAGGAACATGGTAGTGCTCCTGCCAAAAGGCAGCGGGACGAATGACTGGATCATGCGTTCATCTTGGTCAAGCTTGTGAGCTCGCCGCCTTGGCATATGGCAGAGGCGCAAATGTAACAGGCACCTGGCTGGGGGCTGATGCAGCCTCCTTCGTGCTAACGTCTTTCTGCTCGACAAGCTAGCACACCCGACGGGATATCTCATCATCGCGGCGTTGAATTTTGGAGTATGCTATACGATTATGCAACTCTTTCCTCAAGTGGCATGATTTTGTAAGAATTTCTAGTTTTCTCTGCCCAGCTCTGGCCGTTTGCTTGTTTTAGCAAGATTTTCTTGATCCGAAAACGGTTGCTTCTTGGTGGGGCATGCTGTTGAGAAAGCAAAACAGTTAATATAGAGTAGTGTCTGATGTACAACGATAATCATCACTTAAGCACGCGGATAACACTTGACGGGACATTCCCTCCGTGGAGTGGTAGTAGAGAGGAGCCCTTGCAACCTCTTCGGAGGATTTCGCGGAGATTCTGTGCCTTATGAGTACGTGACCTGTCAAGAGAACGACCATTGTTCGTGATGCATATTTTAAGCATGGGGGCTGTGGAAGGAACGTGCAGCACGCCTACTCATCAACACCTAAAGTAGGTAGTGACTTGCCAATCGTTACAGCTTTTTTCGTCTTATTCGATAGAAGGAGTCGGCCGCATGACATCTGACAGACAGACAGACATATGCCAGTAGGGTATTCTGTACTACACAGGAGCAATGCTGAGCACACAGGAACAGCGGTAACAGCCGTCGGTAAAGTCACCTAGTGACACCTCACACCGATCATCCGGTATATCATCATGCATGAAGAGGATCTGGGGGTGATAGTCAACTCGCAGTCGCTTAATGCAGCTTTGACATGGATTGTTCCTTTTCTCCCGAGCTGATCGTCGTCCGCCTGGGGAGAACTACGTACTACGTATTCCGTACTTCAGGAGTAAAAGCTGGGACGCTGCATCCTTGGTACCGGTAAACTCCACCTGCAACCTTGACCACTCGTCTCGATTCGCGCGGGATTTCTTGCTCATGTGGCCTAATGCGTATTTTGGGTCCCACCTTGTTGGACCCCTCCACTCCCTCCTTCTACCACCCTCGTCCAGAACAAGACAACTTGCTTAAATGGGACAGTCCCCATACAGTAGTAGTTAGTAAGTAGTCGTAGTAGTAATAGCTTGGTGCTTGGACTCTTCTCCACAGCCCATGTGCACCCAACCTGCAGATCTCCATTTCGCAATTCCCAATTCCCAATTCCCATTTTACTACAGAGTACACAGTAATAGTACTTTACCGTGCGCTTGACTCAGTTCGACATTTGGCGATTTTGCCGGACACACAGCGCTTGAGCAGTAGGAGATCCCGCAAGCCGTTCCACGCACACACAATGGTCTGTGCGCCGATGTTGCCGGTCTCTTTTGATGTAACCTGGCAGCATCATCGGAACGACATCGAGCCTCGAATGAGTTGTTGAGTTGATGTTTTTGGAGCAATTGCCTTATTTGCATTATGGGTTGTACACTAGTATTGTAAAGTGGTAATAAATCCCCTTTGAAGATCCGGCCGAGGCTACCTAAGGTACCTACCTTGACGTGTACATATTAGAATAATACCTTGATGGCTGGCATGAACCCTGATCCTGGTGATGTCGACCATGTGCTCGGTCGGTTGTACATCTAGGAGGCATCTCAAGGCTTCGAAGGAGCTTCTAGAAGGGGGCCCCTCTCGGGCGTCAGCGAATAGATCTCTGGGGATTCCATTCTTGCCCCTTTCGTTGGTTCCAGACCGAGGTACATTTGTACTTGTAGCAGTACTACATGAAGTAGGCATATAAACTAGAATTCATCAGTCATTCTAGCCGTTCAAATATCGACGGTAGTCCCACGTCATTGGATATCATTCTCATTGCCTCGTTTGCCTTGGATGTTGACGTTGACCGGGGGCGGGCAGGGGCCTAAAAGCGTCCAAAGTTGGCCCCGATCACCGATTCCTCAGTCGTCCTCCCCCACATGGTTTGATCATCGGGACGAAGATGATCGACAAACCGCCTGCGCTGTCGATCAGGATGATCAGCCGGGACGGTAAGTTTAGGTGTCTCGTACTAGCAGGGCGGAGTAGACAGTAGACGGCGACTGAACACCAATGGCCATCACCCCTCGGGCCAAATCTGGAGAGGTACTCCAACACGTTGGGGACATTCTTCTGATCTGTGATCGTCGGGTCAACTGTTAGAGCATGACCCAGTTGCTCCTGCTTCACCTTGGATAGCCTGTTGCTCAAAGAGATAATAATAGCCTGTGTTCGAATTGCCTGCCGACTGTGTTGCCACCTTACCACCAGCGTTTCCTCCGGCAAGTATAGTGTCATTTATCTACCAAGACCAGCATCGTCAGTCAAAATGGAAAGTCAATGCAACATGAAAAGGAACATCACATCAACGGCCACCCCGTCGTCCCCGAGGCGCGTATCATGCTTGTGCTGTCGTCGCCCTATGACATTGGAATGATTGATTAAGTGGCAGGGATATAGCGATAGAGATATATCAGATAGACCCCAAAGGACCCTACCTCGTCTTCGTTTAAGGTAGCAGAGTAAAACTACCTACCTTACCTTACCCAGGCACGGTACTCTCCACAAGTGGCGGCTCCCTACTTTAGTCAAGCGTATCAAGGACGTTTGAAAACCAAATTACACTGTTGCAACAATATTAATCAATAAAAAAATAAATAACAGATCAATAGTTATAGTCGAGCTTCGACTCTCGAGGCAGGTTCCTCCTCCTGTCTACGTAGTACGATCTGCTACTACATAACAAGCCCATACCGCATCCTCGCAACTTACATGCCAAGTACGACCTCCCCAGGGCACTCCCTACTACCGTACTTGCTGTGGTCCCGGGACACATCCTATGGGACAAATTAGAGTACATGGTAGGAGTAATCGTTACACCACCACCACCCTCCTCCGCCTCCCTGGTACTGGGGATCCCCAAGCTACAGACCAGCGGCGGGCCAGGCCAGGATTTGAAAGGACCGGGGTTCTTACTTCCCTGGCTCAACTTCATTTGGCTCTCAGACCACAGTCCTATATCCCCCCCCTCGAATTTATTAATTATTACCACCACCACTACTACTACTTGAAGATCAGAGCTATTGGAAAGCTTGCATCGTCGGGCTCTACCTTCGCGCAGGCGTCGAAGAGGAGGATCGACATTTGCCCTTCCTGCGACTTCGGAAACCCCCCCCCAGTAAATCCCAAGAAACTCTTGTAAGCCGTTACTTTAAACAATCTAATAGCTCCAGCATTCTTAGTGGTTCGGTCATCCCTTCTTCGTGTGTTCTCTTGCATATCTTCTTCTAGCGAAAGCTCCAGCAATTCTCATTCTTCCTCGCCGTTGCTCTACTCAATCTTGCTCTCGTTGCAGGAGGAGCTTGACTAACGCTTGACGTGGCGTTGAAGATATGAATCTGGCGAACCTGGTACATCAGCACCGTCATAATACAAACAAGCCCGCTTATTCACAACCGCATCAACGCATTGTTGTAGGTAGAACGCGAGCTTCCCAACTGTACGACAGAGAGATGGCAACTGCCTTAACAGCAAGCCCTTACACCAGCCAGCCTTCTATGTACGCTCAATCACCGCACCATCCTCCTTCACCTCCTCTAGAGGATATTGCCAGCAAGTGCACTCTGCCTTCCATCCAGAGCTTAATCGGTATGCCCGAGACTTCTGCCCCAAAGCATGAGCAGCAACGTAAGCTCCTTCGCCACGATGAAGCCCTACCGAAACTAATCTTTCCCACCGCAGAAGCGGAAAAGCAACAGCAACAGCGAGAGCGGAAGGCCTCCATAACAATGTCAACATCGTCCGACTATGCATCACCAAACATGACCGACTCGAAAATTATACCACCAAGTCCTCCCCAGAGATCGGACTTTGGCTACAACGGGCCCAACGGCTCCCCCTCGGCAAGCTCTTCGCATTCCTCAGTGTCCGTCCCTCAATATTTCGGCGGTGCAATCAACAATATTGAGCCCCACCAGCAACGCCAACCGCCTCCACCATCTTCACACCCTCAGCAGGCTCTCCCTCCGTCAGCATCGGAATCGCCATATCAAACCTCTCCATACCCCCAATCCCCTGGAACAATCTCTACCTACTCGTACCCCTCTCCAGCGCAGCAGTCGATAGGGCCTCCGTCAATGTATTACCCGCAACAACCACTACCATCTACCTTTCCTCCTCCCAACTTGCCCGCCACCGTCACTCCATCCATGTCCAACTCCCACGAAGCATCGCCAGTTGACCAGAACAACCCCTGGCAACACCACCACTACATTTCGCCATCCTCGTCTGCAGCATTCGTCGGTCAGTCTCAGGATAGATACGTTTGTCAAACCTGCAACAAAGCATTTTCACGGCCTTCGAGTCTACGGATTCACAGCCATTCTCACACGGGCGAGAAGCCCTTCAAGTGCCCCCACGCTGGATGTGGCAAGGCCTTTAGCGTTCGAAGCAACATGAAGAGGCACGAGCGAGGATGCCATGGCGGTGGCAGTCCTGGAAGTACATAAGAACAATCTTGCACACGAAAGAAGCAGCGTATATAGACGCATGACACATACCCCAGACGCCCTAAAATTGTTTGTGCCTTCTATACCCCCTCTTGCATTGTCGTGGCGTTTCTTCAGCAGTCGGTTTGACTAGGCTATTGGTGCTTTGGAAAGATGGAGGAAGAAATTCCTTTCGGCTCCTTCGGAAAGCGAAGAGAAAGAAAAAGTGTCACTGATGCTACGATGTAGACTATGGTTTCTTGATCAATTTTTCTTGAAGCTAGATGCCTCATGGCCAGAACAAGAATGCTTAGATCCAAGAGATCCGATCATCATCACCAAAAGCAGCCATCAGCATGACTTGCAAGTGCCATGCTACCAAATCCCGACAATCTAATCTTACACAAAGATTAGATGCTTACTCTCGGGTTCGTTAGCATTCCGCTAATGGTTACCACCAAATACGTTGAGTTTGACACTAGGAGATTGGTCCAAATTCTGTTCCCTGCCATCAGTAAGTGGTGAAAGGACTGCTGTGTTAGCAAATAGCAACCCCCAAAACCTCCCTTCGGAAACCACCCTACAGAACTCTCCCACCCCCTCCCCCACGACTGACACACCTTCCACCATATCCTCCCCACTCAGTCCCCACCCCCAAAAAACCCCACCACCCTCGCACCCCCGCCTAAAAACCCGTCCCCTCCCGTCCCTTCCCACATCTCCACCTCACTGATAGCGATAGAAAGTAAGCGGTCCTTATTCCCGCGCGCGGAATGCGGTGTGGCATTATGGTACGGTACGGTATGGTTTAAGCGGGCCTTGCGGGGTTTGTACTGTAGGTGTTGCTGTGTTGATAGATGGAGGTTGAGGGGGAGGTGGGGGGGGGGGGGCGTGGGAGAAGGGTGAAGGAGGGGGGGGGAGAGGGAGTGGAGAGATCGAGGGAGAAGGGCGGAGGGAAAGATGGAAGGGGTGGATGTGGCAAAGACGAAGAAGCAGACCCTACTTACATTATCTCCAACACCCGCAGCCTAGATATTTCCCCCCAAAATGGAGAAATAACTCTGGAGAGGGAAACGAGATAGTGGCTGGCTGGTATAGCCCACCCCCTCCCCCCACTCACTCGCTCTCTTGCCTTCCCCAACCAACCCACTCTGAAACATCCTCCCAACACCACCGCTCTAATCTAATACTTATTTTTTCTCAGTTAGGTCACCACATCCATCATCTTTTCACTTCTACTAGCGATATGAATCCATTCTATAGAGTTCGTTGATTGGGGCTTCCGAAGAGTAAAGCGGTAGGATAGTCGGGTGGGTTGAGAGGAAGCAAGGAAGGTGGAAGGGGATGGGGGGTGCGAGCAGCTGTTACTGCGAAGCTGGCTTTAAATACAAGTCATTCCTCGCTTCATTCTCCTTGTCCTGCTCATCGCCAGACACAACTTCTTTCCGCGCAGGTCAGCATTTTCTTTTCATTCACCTCCCTTTCGTAATAAGAAGTATCTACAAACAACAGCACTGTAGCTCATAAGATCAGGGGTTGGAGGCCTAGATTCTGGACTGGGCTGATATGGCTGAAGTGAAGGTTGTGCTTGGTGCGCTGGGGTAGGGGGGGGAGAAGGAAGGATGGTGCGAGGGTGGTTGGGATTAGAGAGTGGGAGGTGGGGGAGGAGGGGTAAGGAGGAGGTGAGAGAGTAAGGGGTTGTAGGGTGGATGGGTGGGGGGTTGGGGTTTAATTAGCTGATTGGGTAAGGGAGGGGGGGTGTTGGTAGATGGGCGGTGGATGGATAGGGGAGAGAAGAGATGGAATAGAAATAATTTGGAGAGGGGTATCAAGCCAATCACAGGGTAGAGTGAAGAAACCGGAAGCGTCGATGCAAGATGTCAGAAAAAGAAGTGCGGCCTTCAAACGGACAAGTCGTAGATAGGAGACGAAGATGCTGCCTCTTTGAGAAAATTGAAATGGCTTCGTACGCTTGTGGAATGGAAATGTGAGAGAGCTAGGCGCGCGGAGGTTTATGATAAGAATGAGCTTTCGTGAAAGTGGCAGGGACAGTTTACGAGCGCTGGAAAACACATGTGAATCTGTGAAGAAGTTTGTGGGGGTAGGTGCCCTGGCTGATGTGGTTTGAATCCTTGCGAGACTTGATCCCAACGTGTCGAATAGGCGTATCTGCACGAAATCTCCACCAACTTCCTTCAAACCCCTTATGGCACGCTCCTCTACTATCTTAACTCCCTCCTTGCAGCGTCCTCAACCTCCGACTTAGCTCGTTACCTATGAGGTTGGGTTGGGGTTCATCTATAGCGCGCATAATTCGTCAGCAGAATTTCCAAATCGTCACGCATTCCTCATCTATATCTCTGGCCTCTAATCTGTTATACGAGGAATGGCTGGACAGGGTTCAAACGTACCTTCCTCTTCCCACCAGTCATCGTAACATTGACGAATCGCCTCGTGTATGTGATTCTCTTCTTTGCGCGGCCCTTTGGGGTCTTCTTCTTTTCTTGTGGTTCAACCTGAAGGATGAGGAAGGGTTAGCGAAGGGGTTTGCTTGGGTGGATGGTTGATGTCTCTGGCCAGGCGGGTTCATCGATAAATATGATATAAGGCGAGGATCCGAAATATGCAGTGCAGGCGATTGTGCGAGGCCTTCATCAAGGGAGAGATCTTACCTTTGGAGTCTGCGACTTGACCTTCCCAGCACGAGCAAGAGACCCGTGCACTTTGCCCATGGTTGCGAATTATGACTCTTTAATATCGGGGTGGGTTTTCGGGTTTGTTCTGGGTGGCGGAGTTGGTGGTCAGTTTATAGCTGCTTGCAACCCTGAAGATGTTGTGATGAGATGAGAGACGGAAGTGACCTGCAGATAAGAGGAAGCACAAGAACTTACGGCCGAGGGTTTAATGAGTTGAGGCGTTGGTTGATGAGGTTGACTCACGACGTGTCGGCGAAAAGATTAACGGAGATGTTACATAAGCAGCTAGGGCTAGAGCCCTAAGGGTACGCTGGTGAAAAGGAATAAGGTACTTCCGTAAAGTACATAGTATGATGGTTCCTGATTCATAACAGAGCAATAACGAACAGCGCAACAATAACCACAAGCCGGGTATCAATGGCCAGACTCCTCGCATCGTTGTCTTGGATGTATTGACTCAAAGCCCAATTGCTTAAAAACGTATCCATCATACAAGAGCTTCGCTTTGACGCTGTTGACATTAATCGTTTGGTTATCTATGTGTTGTCTGGCCCGTACCAGTTCTTAAGTGCCCACGCCTAGAAACAATTTTAAACGATACTACACGAATGCTAACGGGCACAATCCCTAGGATAAGGCAAGAATGGAGCTGCAGCTTCTATACAACGAGGTCTTAATATCACCCGACAGAGACCGATTGAAGAAGAATATCTTCTTTTTGGAATTGCTGCAATTCAGTGGTTTTAAGCCTAGATTTGTACTGCCAAAACATGGCTGAATCCATGTGGAAATCTATCAGCGGTCGTTTACGTGTCTGCGTTCTTCCTGGATGGTATTGCTCTTGCTGTGACTGATGGCTCAACAGAGTACAATGTATCTAGGAGGTTGGTAAACGCTGCTGGGATGAACTATATCGCAATTGCCATACAGAGGCTCTATTGCGGGCCTGTTGAAGTCTTACAACTGGCTAACTAGGGATTTAAGAAGCATGAAGCGCTAGGCGTATGGAAAAGCTTTGTAAGCTCAAGCAACACCGGCTTCTGTACCGTTAACCTCGGACAGCATTCCTGTGTTGGTTACCAGGAACGCGGTCACTATGGGGGTACAGGAAAAGTTTATGAAAAAGCCGTAGGATAACTACAATGAAGGTTATTTCCCGACACCCGCTAGTAGGGGCTCTGCCCAGGTCTAAATCGCCGACGTTCGGACTAGGTTTTCCAAACAAGTATTATGATACTTTCCGATCAGGGTTGTCGTCGATGGCAAGGTCCTTCCACTCGATGTTCTCCTCTTCTTCCAAGCTCCTTGATCTGCTGCAGGATCTCACCGCCATGCTAATCCCATCTTAGGCCACAATTTCGTCACCGACGTAGAGAGCAAGCATTTGGGTACCTGTGTTATGTTCTGCCAGGCAGATGTAGAGGGCGGTGCCGAGGGGGCTCCTACATTTCTCACATCTTCCGCCGGGAGCCACGGAGCATTCGATTCTTCGGACAATTCAGCACCGCACACATCTGCAACTGTTTTCGTGATACGAGACAGCCAACCTCTATGCATACTCACCCGCGGGGGGTTCAAAAGTAGGCGCAGTAGGTACAGGAGGAACATTGCGCCAACTGTAGCATGAGGCTCTTGTAGAAAATACTCTATCGATCGGCATATTTCAGAATAAACCTCTAAAGAAGAGAGAGCGTGATATGGTAGCACGAGTGGGTTTGAGCGTGATGGTTGACCTTGGTTCCGTACATTGGATAGAGCAAGACGCGGTGCGTCTTCGACGTTCCAGCCATTGGCAAGCTCGAGTGCCACAAGCAATGCCGAGTTGTAGATCAACAACTGCTTGCCTTGATGGATTCCACTGTAGAAAAAGACTGTTCGATAAAGTGGTATTCCATTCTCATCCACGCTTAAACTAACTGTAGGATCAACGGTAATCTCAGAAGCACCCTGTGGGTGGATACATTCCCAATCCCACCGCCAGATGAATAGCTCACCAACAAATTCGACTAGGTGATTGCGGAATGAGATAGCCTCATCTTGGTTGGCAGAAGGTGTTGCCGCTTGGTCAGCTCGGATTCGATCACTATCCTCTAGAAGTCCTGACAAGCTGGCTATTATACCTAGAATGCGATTCAAAGATGCTTGAGACGTTGGTGCGTCTGTGTCAAGAATGGATTTCCATCGCTTTTGCTTGAGATATGTACGTTGGCGACGACCCCAAGCACCAACAGTCCGTAGGAGCGAGTCAGTCAGCCCGAACAGTAGCCTGTTAAAACACTTACTAGTTGTAGACGACATAACTCAAGACAACTAAAAAGCCTGAATGAGATAGCTGAGTCCTCTCTGGAAACACTCCACTTACTCGCTTGCCGGCGACTCTCGGTGAGCCTCTACTCCACACCATTCAATCATCTTCGCCATTCCACCAGTACGGTGAACATACCCATCATGATTGTTAAGGACCACGAGCTTTGGAAGTGTGAGCTTACGTTGATGGGGAATAGTGGCCTACTGACTTCATACCAGCTCAGCATGAGCGCCGCAACAACGTTGGCAGGATCCCGGGAGAGCAGTCGGTCTTGGAGATTGCGGCCGAGACGGCATAAAGCTTTTCCATAAAAGATCGCTCCAACATCTCCGGTATTGGGTTCGAGCTGGTGCATGCCTACGTTCTATCAGCAGTCGAAAAGAGCCACAGATTTACAAAATATACGCCCAAAAATCGCCCTTGCTAAGCAGTCAGTTGCATCGAAGACAACTGATGTTAAGTCTGCCTCAATTACATCGATTATCCACCAACGCCTATTTACAGCTGACTATTCCCAACATCAGCATTCGAAACTTGCGATTACGATGCGACAGGCTGACACACCTCCATTCGCATGAAGGGTGGGAATAGTATATGTTCCAAGTGGGAGATGCAGACGTTCCATAGAGAGGATTAGCATCAACGTCTACCATGGGGATGATCAACGAACAGACTGAAAGCCTCGCAAGTCTAATCATAAATGATTGTACCAAATATAAAAAAGCATGCCACACCTTTTTACTTTATAAACCAGGTTACTTTTGCTTTCATATTACTCATAAGCCATTTTGGAGACGGGGTGCCAACTGAGGCTCATGATGGGCCACTCCTGGCAGACTGAAGTCGCGTGAACCAACAATAACAGCTTTTTTCCTTCCCAGCGGCTCCTTGCTCTCGATATGGCCTGGTGGGCCCCGGAAGCGTTTCCCTAGCACTGTGTCAGACAGGAGACCTGTCTACGCAACTTTCGGCATACCTTCGTCCACAAAGAGTGTGATTTGCTGATATCCTTCGCAAATCATGTAGGCACGTTTGCATCGGTCACATAACGGTTTTGCTTCATCTGCCAAATTTCAGTTTGGAACCCAATATGGCATGATCTGGTGCTACAATTACCGCATTTGACTTTCCTCTTCTTACAAGTAACACAACCCGTGGATCTTCTAACATTTACCATGTTATCCAGGTCAATTCCCTATTTGTGTGCAAAATTGTAATGGGATCTAAAGATTGACCTCGCAATTTAGTGCTGAGCAGGATACTTATGTGCCGGAGGAGTGTGTGCTGGGCAAACAGGTAGCAGCAGCAGCTGTACAGCACCTCGCATAATCCAACCGCAGTAAGTCATAGGGGAGTACCCTGCATTGAGCTGATCGAAGCGCTGATATATGATGGGCTAACAAAACCGAGTTGAAGGCATCTTGTGTGACTTATGTCAGTCACGAAAGTCACTCAATACTTTCAAACATTCGACAGGATTAGGATGTTTGCGCAAGCGTACAGAGTGACCCGTCTATACTGAAGGTAAGGGATGCCTGCGTTATGCTTCTGATAGGCCATCATTCCTTTTTTTTTATTGGGTTTGTAATATCAACATTATGCCTCTTTTTTTCCTTCGAACCCTTTTTGCCAAGAACAAAGATGCGGTGCAACCCATGATAAAGCGCATACGCCGTTGAAGGCTCAGCCCATACATTACCTCAAAAATAGTTCTATTCGAAATACCGATATTAGAAGGCTATACCCGACGTGTAAGCCGTTCAACAAACTTTGAGGCTTTACTTCCTCACCATTTTTTATAAGGACCGAACCCTATAGAAAGCATGCATTGATTTCTAAGACGTTACAAATTTGAAAGCTGGAATAACGTCCCTTGTAAAAGTCCATCACATCTTATGGAAGGTTAACATCTATTTCAGCCCAGTCTACGGCAAACAACATACTAGCACAGTCTAGCCCATCCTAACCTTGGTTTTCATACCCAGCAAGACTCATCTGGGATCATCGAATGCATACAGTGCTAGTAAGCCCAAAGGGAAGAGATGGAGATTTATTGCGTTGAGAATCGCTCTAGGTTTAAGGGAGCACTTCTGCCTACTTCTTTCTCTTAGTTTCTGCAGATTTCTGGTCAGGATGTATTGGACTATTCGGAAACTTTAGGATGATGAATAATGGCCTCTTCAAGAGGGACCAGGGCCTTATGCATTTCAAACGTTGCTCTCACGCTCACTAGCCTACTCATCGACATCACGAACTGCTTCCGCTCTTTGCCTTTGCGGAACCCGAATACAAAACCCAGGCTGCTCCCAACGCCTTTCTATTTATTGCTTTGCAATCTAGTATTGTCTGTGAGAATTATCATGACCTTCCAACCCCCCAATTCTGGACCCTTCGTTCTATATCCGACTCCATCTCCAGCCACCTCCTCTCCTAATTCTAAACCCCATCACCACGACACATACCCTAACCAAACGATTCCACCCCTAGCCCACCCATTTAAGTGTTTACATAATCGGTTACATCTGAGGCATCCTCCTCAACACCATCAAACAACTTTGACACCGCTTCCCAGCTCCAAAGGCGTTAATCGGTTCAACTAGCCGTTGGATGCTTAATCGGTAATACTGGAACATACCTCACGACGGATGAACATTAAAGAGCCGTTGCAAACCAACTCATCGAGCTCTTAAAGCACGTAGGTAAGCAAGATCGAGTACTCATTGTTGTTTATCACTACAAATCCTCCCTCTTTGCCCTGGACCACGGCAAAACTGTTTTCGATCCGCGATCGCCGATTCAACAGCCTGAGGAAGTACGTGTATGAGCTCTGCTGGGACATGCGGCGGATTCGGAATATTGCTTGAATATCCTCGCATTTGACATAGTGAGGGTCCATTAATATAATCCGGAATAGTCGGCAACATTTCAAATGCTGGTGTAAAAGGTTTATCACATGATAAAAATATTTTTGGTTTAGATGTCTGGATCAGGATGCTTTAAGACTCGGTACTGCGCTCACGGCTTTTCTTCTAGGCCTACAATGTTGGACTATAGAACGTTGTTTGCATCTTCTGGCACTTTGCTCATATGAACAGCATCTTTGAATACAGATTGACTCACGATGAAGATCATGTTAGATTCACTATCAGAAAGTAACTTGTCGCTCTGATTTAGAATCACTTCAATATTCATCAGTATAGATCTGAACTTCTGAAGATTGAATCATCGATGTAGTGACGCGCTTGTAAGTGTTTATTGCAGAATCTACAATATTCATCTCTATGATGAGCATCATGATTAAAGAACCATCTTCTCGGTCTGTCTGAAGCAGAACATCATCGACTGAATCATGAAAGATGAGAAGTTGAGATGAAGAAAGCACTGATGATGATGTATTGGCCTTTCGAGGGCTTTCCGCTCTTTGGCCATCTTGATCACGGGACGAGAATCCTCAGGCAAGTCGAAGTAGAGAACAATATCTCAAGACATAAACATGAAAGGACGTAGCTTCGGACGCGAACGAGAGACAATCATACTGGAAGTTTCCTGTACTCATCTATCGACTGGTGGAGCTGGTTGCTGGTTACTGCATACGATTGTAACTGTTTTATGTTTTGAGGTATGGAAAGACTGAGAAGAACATAAGGCACTAATCTTTTCTTCAGACCTTGAGTCTTTCGGATGCTCTTTGTTCGAAGAAGGTGTTCTGCTGAAAATATGAGGTGGGCGTAGCGATATTTGTTTTGTTATTGAAGAAACCGTTACTTTCTAATAGCTGTTTACGACGTTCTTGGCAAGATTGTCGTAATTGTCTCATTTCAAATATGTGCTCCATGAGTAATAACCACAAATGGTAGCAATGCTCACGTTTCTGACCGATTCTCTCCTGGATAAGTAGGAAAAATGACACACCGTGAGTACATCAGATCTGTCAGTGGAACTCGGTTATCACAAAGAGAAGAATGTATAAACAGCATTCTTATGGGGGTTTTGGTAGCTGTGTCCTCTGGTCTTGAACGGAAAGGCACGAGTCCTCGCCATTGCTGACAAATGGCGATATGCTCGAGGTAGAAGTAATCCCTCGACTCAAGAACAAGAAGCCATGGAAGCCAGGGAAGCCAGGGCCACATGAGAAACAGGCAGGCTGGCGTTAATGCGTGTGGCTCGTCAACGGCGCCGGTCCGGGTCCGGCGCTGGGAACTCCATCCCAGTGGTGCTTTCAACCAGAGAAGACCACGGAATGTCCTTCGCCTGGATTACATAGCTCGATACCTCGAATAGGCGTGAAGCGCTTGATTACGACTGGCTTAACATGTTAGCTGTTTTGTAAAAACATTTGAGCATTGTTCACGGCTGATACATTTCTTAGTAACGCGCGTTGATCTGCAGCACTTTTAAGATGCTGTACAAGCATTCAAAATTGAGATTAATCAGGTTCTTCTGATCAACGCGTAAACCTCTTGTCAGAGTCTGTGGTTTCTGCATTCTTAAGACAGTAAAGCTTTATCACTATCAGCCGTTCCGCTCTATAACAGTCTCTATCAAAACTCCAAGAAAGCCGCTGCTTTGGCGCAACGGGCGGTGCAACCGACCCTGACAGTTCATGGAGGACCAAACCTCATATGGTGTGCGCTCTCTCGTATCTGCAAGCTAAAGAAAGCCTAATTGTCCCAGGTATCTTGGGGTGCTCATGTTTACCACTAACCTCAAAAATCAGAGCCCGGACTTGATATCTGTGGTTGGTGGCATCAGCTTTCTAAGCCAATCAATATAGTCTTCAAGGGGGAAGTACTGTATGACCAAGAGCCGCCGCCTAAGTTTTTCTGCTGTACAGCCATCGAAGCTGAGGAAGTCTCGGAAGATATCTGGACCAAGCGAAAGCCGAGGCCTGATTTTGCCATGATCCCTGACCAAGATCCTCAATGGAAATTCTAATCAAAATCATGTGGAAGTTATCTGCGCGTTGCGTTATTACAAGTAGAGAATTAGATTAAGTCTAAACTTCTGAGAATATAGGGGAGCCGCACATCTCGATTAAGGCAGACTCGTTTCAGTGCTGACTACAGTATCTCCCTGCCAGATTGCTATGAGACAGCAGCAAGCAGCAAGACTAGACCATCCTCGACTGATCTCAGCTTCGCTCTTGCAACGCTATAGATGTCGGTTTAACGCTTAGCCTAATCACTCTAGACAACAGCTTTGAATATCGCTGATGCTATTTGTTCGCCGTCAGCTATGATTTATATGCATGCTACAGCCCATTCATAGTCGTGAAGCTCGTCTCTTCCGCATAAGACGGATCTGAATAGTCTTGGAGCAAGTCTCATCTCGTTGTTAATATCGATGTTATGGACGCGGCCTCCTGCTGGTCTTCCTGCCTTAAGCCATCCTCAGAGTACGTCCCGTCGCCGGACATTGTCTACCCAGCGTTGGGTGTCTATGATAGTGGGATTGATATTGGTCTCTTTCAATTAAGACGAATCAGAAGTCCCCATAGCCCTGGATTTACTTTTGCAAAGATGGTTAGTTGAAGGATTGCTCCTTTCATGCTATAGTATGCGCAGGGTATTATTGCTCTTGTGTTTTCTTAAGTGCTGTCAAAGTAGGTACCCTTCGAGTCTGTTTTATTGGTGTTTCGTCTCAAACCTTGAATAGCTGATGACCATAATGTGCGTTCTGAAAATTAGATGCGACAGAAGTATTTCGGACAGCCAAGAACGTCCATAACGTTAGAAGAAACTCTGAGTTCCTAACCAATCCCGGCATTAGCCAAACTTGAAAGCGGAGATTGATATATAAAATTATTGTACATATGTCTGGTAAATACCGTTTGTTCTCCTTTCCATTCATCTTTAGTGAGAAGTATAACAAGTAACCATTTCGTAATTGAATGTGTCGAATATGTTGTTCCTTGATGACACAGCCAGAGTATACTCTGATCGTAGTTGCCGTCGACACATGGCAACCAAACCTCCTGTGGCTCTGGCTCTCAAGATCAGAGAGAGGGCCGATGGCCTGGAGAGCAGTATAAATTGCCTGGGACATCCACGAATATTAGGTGACTGCAGGCGTTTCGAAGGCTAACGGACGCTGATGTGGTTCGAAATAAGGTCACCCAAGATTTGAATTTCGGAGCTCTTGCCGTTGAACATGGTATAACTGCAGCCTCTCGCTCGAAGGATTTGTCGCCTTCACAGTCGACGCGTCTGAATTCAACTCGTATGCATGAGCTTGATGAAACAAATTAGATGTTGATTCAATTCTGATCTGATAAGCGTTCTAATGCAATCGAGTAAGTTGCAGAAAAGCTCTTCATCTTTCTATTGTACTGATTGCGTAGTTTTTTGGAATTCGATGTTCATATTTTCTTGAAATTTTGCAGCAATGATTAGAATGACAGAAAGTAAATTACTCGATGTATCTCGAATTTTTATGGCCGCCGTAAAATAGAGGACCCAGATGCCATCTAGTTAAAGAAGTCAGTCATTCAGACCGCTTTGCTGGAAATCATTTCGGCTTCGTCTTGTCTTTTAGTTCCCAGCTCATGCTCATTTAGTAGTGGTAGTCCTGGTCGGTGCACATCAGTCTCTACGAGCGAAGACTGGTCAGCTTTCGAGCAGCACTGGAAAATGGGTATTCGATACAACATGATTTAAATTCGTCATCTCGGATTCATGGGCATCTTGTTGGCTGAGGAACTCCCAGATCACCGATACGCTTCGTGGATTTTTGATATCCGATTTCTGGGTGGATGTTATCTTCAAGAACTACACCTGATACTTGAAGGTTAAAGATACCGGCAGATTTCGTTTCTGCGAAAAGCTGCCATTGAAGACTCTTTGAATCTCGTCCTCCACTATAAGGATGGAAATATCCTTGTTTGTCTCTACGCATTTTTTGGCGAATATCACCCTTGAGACTTAATGAAGAGCCGTTCCCCGAACGTTGATGTCGCTACTATGACGTATATCAATAAAGCTCGAAACCACCAATGGGGCCTCTGGAGTCGCCTATCAGATATACGAAGGAAGATCAGATCAGATTTACTCGCATTTTCTCTAGGAGTATGTTCAACACCACATTCGTTGATTTGATCCACTCAGATTCTAGTCGCATCTCCTTGTAGATCCTAGTGCACGCTGTACTTTGGGCGATTGCGTGTGATGCTGTAAGCGGTAGAGGGTCGTCTTAATCAACAGCATTAGCAGATATGAAGCCCCAGGCTTATGATACCAATAAAGCTCGACGTCTTTGCGCGCAAAGATTTTGCAACGGACGCTTTTCTCGTTTCTACAACTGTGTAACTCAGCTGCTTCTCAATCAGAAAGACGAGTCGTTAGAAATTTATGCAACGTTGAATCTGTTGTGAGGTGCAGATCGTCCTTCCTCTTAGAAGCGTTATCGGGACATCCCTCTCAAGTTAATGAGACACACCGACAAGTCTTGAATGATGATGAAGATGATGATGCAACAAGTCTGATCTGCTCGATCAACGACGCTGACAACAGAGTTCAGATAGTCGATCTTCTGCGACGTCTTTTGAAAAGACGTCACATGATCATGAATCTTCACGTCGCTCGTGATTCGAGATCGCAGATTGATGAGTCATGTCTTCACGCTTTGCATGATGAAGATGATGATGAAGCTCTTGACGAGAATATTGATCATGATGAAATCTGCTCTTAGAACGACGATATGAAAGCTTCGATTTCTGAGAAGAAGATGACGAAGTAGATGACAAAATCTTATCTTGAAAGAATGATGTGAAAGCTTCGATTTTCGAGAAGAAGATGACAAAGTCGATGACGAAATTCTATCTTAGAATGTCGATCTTGATAGATGTTGAAATAATCATGTCGAGTCAGTCAACGATTTGTGAATAGAGAAAAGATCGTGTTCTTCTTGATTTCAAAAGAGCTGTCTCGAGAGAAAAGATGAAATTCGACTGAGATTATGATGACGATATGAAAGCTTCGATTTTCGAGAAGAAGAGAACGAAGTCGATGGTGAAATCTGATTCTAGAATGTCGATCTTGATACGAGTTTGAATAATCTTGTCGAGTCAGTCGACATTTTGAGACTTGAGAAAAGATCGTGTTCTTCTTGATCTCGAAAGAGTTGTCTGAAGATGAAAGATGAAATTCAACTGAAATTAGAGTGACGGTATGAAAGCTTCGATTTTCAAGAAGAAGAGAACGAAGTCGATGATGAAATTCGATCTTGAGATGTTGATCTTGATAGGTGTTTCAATAGTCTCGTCGAGTCAGTCGATGTTTTGAGACTAGAGAAAAGATCGAATTCTTCTGAATCTTGAAAGAGCTGTCTTGAGATGAAAGATGATAGCTGTTTCTCTTGATGATCTGCTGAGATCTCGATTCAAGCGTTCAATGTTTTGAAAAATGCAAGATTCTGTCAGAGCATCTTATACTTTTTTTTTCTAGAGAAAGAATGTTGCTATTGTCGAGTCGGATCTAGAGAGGTCTTTCTCTTGCATACATATAATGAGCATTTGCAATAGCCAACTGAAAAACTTGAAGAATTTGAGGAAAGCGAGAGTATTCTCTCAGTTCATCGAGATCTGTCGGAGATAGCTGCTTTGACTGTGTTCAAATCAGCTAGCACTATCAGAATAATTTCTCTTCTGGTCTCGAGAAGAGCTTGTTCTTGTCTGGTCCTACAGCGACTCTTTTGATAAACTTAGCCACTACTTTGAACACTGGTTCATAATTTTATCACCTGGCAAAAAGTCGACAAAAGCTCCTTCTTTGATATGCCACTGCGGTATAGTTGTAATTGTAATTCATACACCCTTGTGACATCGGTTTAGGCCCGACCCATGGGGGACTCTATGCTATTTATATCGAGTGGACAAAACCCTCTGGGGGAGAAAACCACTCGCCGTCTATACGGCTGC
>JAABUW010003015.1_pt1 | contig 24585 bp, 31 predicted proteins | sample 5560081 | NCBI WGS metagenome assembly JAABUW01 (sample SAMN10711882, study PRJNA513363) | rock metagenome | isolation source: Antarctica rocks | place: Antarctica: Victoria Land, Knobhead sud | reverse complement strand
GTAGCTGTCCAGGAAACCTCCATGCGATGGGTCACGCACTATAGCACTCATAGTAGTAAGTATATCAAGGCCCCCGTTCTGCGACCGCGTTGTGCCGCGTCGTGCGGGGCGGCCGGCTGGTGACACTTGACGGGACGGGACGGGGTGGCCGACGGATGGGCTAGTGCTCGGAACGCTCGCCGACTATAAGGCACTCATTGGCCAGGACCCCGCGACGGAGGGTGTCAGCGACGCGACCGTCGCTCATGTACACGGCGACGTAAAATTGACCCATTTGCGCCAATTTGGCTTGACCCATCTTTTTCAAGTAGCTCGTTCCTGGCGTGCGCCCTCATCTCTGGTAGATACGGATCGAGGCCTTTGCCATGTGGTCTAATGGGGGTCAAGCCAAATTGGCGATTGCTGGGTCAAATCTCACTGGCGTTGACACTCAGGACGGCGCGCAGGCCGTGCGCACGTTGCCGGCGACGGTCCCCTCCCAGGACCCGATGAGCGGGGCGGCGACGACGGGCGACCTGGCCACCGTCACCGTCCGCGATCAGCCCTGAGCGCGGACGCCTGGCCCATACCCTGTGCCCCGTCGCTGCGCGCGGGGCCGGCCTCACGCCTGGCCGGCGCGGGCGTCTAGCGCAGCGATGGTACTACGGTACCGATGGTACTAGAGCTACGGGTAGTACCCACCCCAGGATAAAGAGTAGCTCCATGGTCGCGCTACCCCCCCCGTTTTCCCGTGTGAAACAGGGCTCTGGCGTAGCTCCATAGCTTTGGTACTAGAGCTACCGATGGTACGACGTTTTGAGGCCCGTTGGAACCACCGTGGCACCAACATAGCACCACGATCTGAGGCTTGTCGGAGGGCTAGGTGCGCCACGCCGGGAGCGTGCGCGCGGCCCTCGTTGGAGGGCTAGCAGTGGCTGTCCAGACGCGGCCGCACGACGCGCAGGACGGCGACGGCGAGCAGGACGGCGAGGGCCACATAGGTGCCGACGAGAGCGGCGGCGAGGACGGCGGCCACGATGGGAAGGGCGGGCGTGGAAGCCTGAGCCAGCGGGGTGAGGAGGACGACACCGGGGCCGGTGAGGGCCGCGAGCACGAGGGCGACAAGGCAGAGCGTCCAGACGCGGGCGCGAGCCTACGCGTCGGTCATGTGTCCCTCCCCTGGCTCGTCTGTCCCGTTCGCGACGTCGCGCCGTCCACGCGTCCCCTGGCGGCGTGAGGCCTCGCCCACAGTATCGCAGATGGGGGCCTGTTGGGTGTCGCCCTCGCCGACCCCTTCTTCCGCCTCGACCTCACCAAAGCTGCCGCCAAAGCCAGCCTCGATCTCTTCCCATCGGCCCCGTTAGGCCGCTAGTTGCGAGGGTCCGGCATGGGTCCAACCAGGCGTATCCCGTGAGCCTAACCGTGGGTCTAGGCCCAAACCCGTGGGTCCATACACAACGCCTGGTTGACGCGTGAAAACGGCCCTCCGTACCCGCCGCGACCCGCCCTTTGTCCTGGGCGCGGCCCACCTCCGTGATGATGCCCAAGACGGGCTCGACCGTGAACGTGCGGGAGTGATAGATGGCTCTGCCCACGGCGGTCTTGAGTTTGTCGGCCATCCGGACCTGCGGGCTGGCGTCCTCCGACGGCGGGTCGGGCGAGGGCGCTTTGCTGATGGGACCCACACACGGCCGCGATATAGGCTCGCTAGCCCGGTCAGCACACGCCAAACACCCATTTATCTATGAAGTTGATAGACTACATGCGCTTTAAGGTATAATGCAGGGCAGGCCCGCTGTCGTCGCCGGTCCTCTCGCCCCTCTCGCCCCTCTCGCCCCTCCCGGTGCCGTCGGGTGACGTAAGACCCGCGCCCCGGTCCTCATAGCCACGTAAACACGCATCATCATAGTGGAGGATTTCCTTGACACCTCATCGCACCCGGCGCGCCCACCGCGTCATCGCGTCCAGCGCGTTGCTGGTCGGCCTCGCCGCAAACGCCAGCGTCGCCTACCCGGCCCATGCCGCCCCGCCGGCGCGACCGCCCGCAGGGGCGGCCACCTACAAAATCGGCGTGTCGCTACCGTACACCGAGTTGCCCGGCATCATCACGGGCATCGAGCGCGGTGTGCGGGTCGCCATCGCTCAGGCCAATAGGAACCGGACCGTCCCAGGCGTCATGTTCCAACTGGACAGCCTCGATGACACGGTCAACGGTAAGCACAGCGGGCAGAAGGATGCCACCAATGCCCGGCAGTTCATCAACGACCCGTCCGTCATCGGCGAGGTCGGCCCCTCCAACAGCGACGCCACGAAGGTCTCCGAGCCCGTCTACAACCGTGCCGGCTTGGTGCAGATCAGCCCGGCCAACACGGCCGTAGACCTCACGGCGCGGAGCCGACGCGCCCTCTACGAGCCCGCGTCGGCCATCTCGGGCGCCCCGCTGACGTACTTCCGTACGTGCACGACCGACGCCTACCAGGGGCCGGCCGCGGCCCTCTACGCCAAGAAGGCGGGTTTCACGAAGGTGTACATCACCGATAATAAGGATACCTACGGTATCGGCTTGGCGCAGGCTTTCAAGGCCGAGGCGGGGAAAATCGGGCTGACCATCGTTGGACAAGGGGAGCTCGACCCCAACAACCTCGCCACCAGCGCGCAACAGTTGGCGGCCAGCGCGGCGCGCGCGCGGCCCGACCTAGTCTATTTCGGTGGCGAGTACGGGGCCAAGGGTGGGGCCGAGATGTTGGCTGACAGCCTGCGTCGCGCCGGCCTGAGCACGGCCGCCTTCATGGGCGGCGATAGCATCCTGGCGCAGGACTTCATCAACGGGACCGCGGCGGGCGGCGCCTCCCACGCCTACGCCACCACGGTCGGCGGTGACCCGGCGCGGGACCCCAACGCGCAAGCCTTCCTCAAGGCGGAGCGGGCGCTGTTCCCCGGTACGGCGACGCAGGCCTACGACGCCTACGCCTACGACGCGGCCAACGTGCTCATCGACGCCTTCGCCCGGGCCGTCAAGAGCGGTCGCATCACGATCGGGCAGGCCATGACGGTGGCGCGCCGCCAGATCATCGCACGCGACGTCGCGGCCACGCGCGATTTTCATGGCGCGACCGGCAATTTCTCGTTCGACGCCAACGGTGACACGACCAACCACACCATCAGCGTCTATAAAGTCGTCCGTGGCACGTGGACGTTCCTGACTGTCGCTCCCCAGCCACGCGAATGACCTCCGCAGGGCCGGTCCAGCCGGGTGTCCGGCCGCCGTGGGCGCACACCGGGCGGCCACGCCCCGGCCCTGCGAGGATGGCCGCCCCGCGCCCACGACCGCTGGGCCGAGCGGGACGCCCCCGCTCCCACGCACGTTCGCCTGATCCCAGGACTTCCGTGCGCCAACGAAAAGTCGGGCGGCGACAGGTCCACTGAGAGCGCCGCGGTGACCCATTCACAGACCCTGGCGCGGGGTGTCGGGTGGCATGGGACCTGCATCGCGACGAGACGACAGGGACGACAGGACAGAGTACCGCTACAAAAGAGGAGGGACAGATGCCTACGGTCCAGCCAGGAGAGGTGGCGCCGCCATTCGCGTTGCCGGATGAGCAGGGCTACCCCTGGGACCTACGCCCGCGACTAGCCGCCGGTCCGGCCGTCCTGGTGTTCTACCGGGGCGACTGGTGACCATACTGCAATGGGCAGCTCGTGAGCTATGCCAGGATGTACGACCAGTTCGAGCGGCGCGGCGCCCAGGTTGTCGGGATCAGCGTCGATCCGCCCGCCCATAACCGGGCGATGGTGGAGAAACTGCGGCTCCCGTTCCCCCTGTTGAGCGACCCCCAGGGCGCCTTGAGCCGCCGCTATGGCGTCTGGAACGACGACCAGCGCATCGCGATCCCGGCCATCGTGGTCGTGGACCGCGTGGGGACGGTCCGCTGGATTTATGCCGGGCACGATTTCGCCGACCGGCCGGGCGACGAGGACCTGTTCGCGGCGCTTGACGACCTGGGCACGGGAGGGGAGCCTCGACCGGCGGGGGAACCGGAGATACGGGTCACGGCCACGGAGGCCACACACAGCGTCCGCCCGGACCGGCCGGCGATCACGCTTGAGCAGCTGGGTCCGTACTACCGCGGCGCCTTCTTCGCCACGGTGGCGCTCAAGGGGCGCTTCGCCGCGCGCGGCGCGGAGGGCCGCGCCGCCGTCATGGAGGTGGGCCAGTACCAGCGCATGGTCACGGAGTTTAGCGAGGCCATCGCCCAGACCGCCACGATGCGCGCGGGCTAGCATCCCTCGTCGGCGAGGCGTTCGTGGACGAGGGGGACGAACGGATACGGCGTCTCGTCCCCCTCGTCCCGCCGGATGTCCCCGCCCGCGCCATCGTGTTCCATCGCTGTCTCCACGCTCACCACCGTCTCCCCACGCTAGCCCGCGTGTCGTGATACCATCTCCCGCCGGCGGGCGCCTGACAAACGTCGCCAGGACTAGGTCCGTCCCGACCGCGCGGCGCGCTATGACGAGCGCATCGGCCTCGTGATGTCCGCGGCACGCACGGATGCCGACGACCTGTGCTGGCTGCACTGCTAGCGCTGGGAGCCGAAGCGCTCTTCAACGGTCGACAGCGCGTGATTAGTCCACCCGTCTAACAGGGGTAGCCTGATAAGTACATCACGATATCGACGGCCGATCGCTCCACCATATCCACCTGGGGATCGCGCCAGCCGCCGCCTACACATGAACGAAAGGAAAACAACGCCATTATGTCCGCTTTACACTCTTTTGACCGTAAGGATACGCCCTACAAGGCTCCTACGCTCTCACGCCGCCGGGTCCTGACTCGCGCGCTGGTAAGCGCCGCGCTTACCGCAGCCGCAACCCTACCCTTGATGCCGAGCGCGCAGGCCGCCTCCCCCCAGGCCCGCGCCGCCAAGCTGACCCTCACCGTCGGCGCCAAGGGCTTCCCCGAGAACGACATCGTCGCCTACATGTATGTCCTGTTGCTGCAGCACGCGGGCATCCCCGTCAACAGCAGCCTCAAAGACAATTTGGCCTCTCAAGTGGCGACCCCAGCGTTACAGCGTGGTGATATCGACATCCTCCCAGAGTACACGGGGACCGGCCTCGAAACCATCCTGCAATACAAGGCGCCGCACAACACCATCGCCTACTACGACGCGGTGGCCACGGGCTACCGCAAAAAATACAACCTCATCTGGCTGCACCCGTATCCGATGAACGACACGGACGCCTTCGCGACGACGCAGGCCTTCGCCAAGCAGAATGGCATCTACTCGATCCCAGACATGGTGAGTAAGGCGTCCAAAGTCAAGCTCATCGTTACGACCGAGTACCTGGGGCGCGCCGACGGCTTACCGGGGGTCCAGAAGATCTACGGGAACTTCCAGTCCAAGCTCGCCGATTTGATAAAGGTGCAGGGCGTGGGCAGCGTGCGCTACGCCGCGCTAACGCAGGGCCGCGGCAACGTGGTGGAAGCTTTCTCGACCGATCCTCAGATCTCCGCGGATCACCTCGTCCTGCTCAACGACCCCAAGAACTACGCGCCGCCGGACAACCTGGCCCCGGTCGTGCGCTACGCCGCGCTGCAGACCTACCCCAAGATCAGGCCCGTGCTCAACCAGATCGCGGCCAAGATCACGACGTCGACGATCAGCCAGCTGAGCGCCGAGGTCGCGATCCAGCACCAGGACGCCAAAACGGTGGCCCAAAACTTCCTGAAGCAGCAGGGCTTCCTCAAGTAGGGGTATCTATCGCCATGAGCGCTATCGTCTTCGCGCATGTCGCCAAGCGGTACGGCGCCGGGGGCCGCGCCGCGGTCGACGGCTGCTCGCTGACGGTCGAGGAGGGCCAGTTTGTGGTCCTCCTTGGCCCGTCCGGGTGCGGCAAGACCACCTTGCTCAAGATGGTCAACCGCATCATCGCGCCCACCTCCGGCCACATCCAGGTCAACGGGACCGACATCCACTCCGTCCCCGAGACGGAGCTGCGCCGCCACATCGGCTATGTCATCCAGCAGATCGGTCTCTTCCCGCACATGAGCATCGAGGATAACATCGCCGTCGTGCCGAGCCTGCTGCATTGGGACAAACGGCGCACCAGTGAGCGCATCAATACCCTGCTCGACCTGGTCGGCCTGCCGCCCGCCGAGTACCGCAAGCGGCGCCCGCGCCAGCTCTCCGGCGGGCAGCAGCAACGCGTCGGCATCGCGCGCGCCATGGCCGCCGACCCCGCGATCCTACTGATGGACGAACCGTTCGGCGCCATCGACGCCATCACGCGCGGGCGCCTGCAGGACGAACTGCTGCGCATCCAGGCCCAGGTCCACAAGACGGTGCTCTTCGTCACGCACGATGTCGAGGAGGCGCTCAAGATGGCCGACCTGCTCGTGGTCATGTGCGACGGCCGCATCCTGCAGGCGGACAGCCCGCGAACCATCCTCGCCCACCCCGCCGACCCCTTCGTGGCGCGACTCGTGGGCACCGGCGACGCGCTGCGCCAGCTCAGCCTCGTCCCCGTGACGGAGGTCATGCGCCCCCTCGCCGGCGCGCGGCCCGCGCCCGCCGGCGGCGACGGCCGCACCATCGGCGACAAGGAGAGCGCCCGCGAGGCCCTGGCGCTGCTCATCGGCGGCGCCGCGCGGAGCCTGACCGTCGTCGGCGACGACGGCCGCGCGCTCGGGACGGTCTCGCTCGACGACGTCCACGCCTCAGCCGAAGCCGAAGCGCTGCCGGTATGATCACCTACCTGCGCGACCACTTGGAAGTCAGTTCGGCGGCTGGAAGGCCGCTGGCGCTGACAATCGCCGACGGCATGTGAGCAAAAGGCCCAGTGCCGTGGTTATTGTCAACAGAAGGCCGTGATCGCCGAGGAGTCTATGGTTGTGACAGGTCAGCATGTTGCCGGGCATCTTGCTCTCCCTTCGGCTCAACCAGTGGTGCTTCCTGCATCTGGCAGCATCTCTACTATGACCACTACATATAGTGGTGGTGGTACTCTCGAACTGACTTCCAATTTACACGAATGATACGTGTATACGCCGATCATAGGCGTGCTCGGGGCCTGTGCGAGAGTGCGTCATTGGCGTTGAGAGGGCACCTGAAGGGTGCAACCGCCCCCTATCGCCACCCTAGAAAGGCCGGTTTGCAGGCGTTGCTTACCCGGGTGTGAGTTCATCGATACCCGCAGCGCCCATTGTGCCAGCGATGACCTCGGGCGAATCCTCATGTCGTGCGGCTAACCCGGTTGAAGCTATGTCCGCACGCTGGAAGGTCAGCTACCGCGCGCCGAGTTGCACAAAGTATCTGCCCGGCAAGCCATGAAAGGATTTCGCCGAAGTACTGCAACACGGCGAAAGCGCGGTGAGATCTTTGCGCCTGCGGATCTCACCCCATCAGCAGGCTGCCGTAACCATCGCCCTGTAGTGTTACGCCTGTCTCGGACGCCCCCAGGCGATGTCGGCCACGAGTTGGAACGAGAGTTGATCCGCAGCGGCGTACGGCTGCACCAGTGCCGTGAGCTGCGCGTCGAACTCGGCCGCGCGCCCCATACGGTCGCGCGAGAAGCCGTTGCGGGAATGGAACGATTCCACATAGGCGGCGACGGGTTGTGTGAAGGGAATTGGCGTTGTCCGCACGCGCTCTTCTAGCGAGAACAGGTCGCGGCCTATCAACTCGTCGACGAGGTCATAAGCCGCGAAGTCGCGGTTCGTCGAGTAGGAGCGAATTAGCCGGTCAAGGTCATCTGCCCAAAGTACTGCGTCGAAACCACGGCCCAGCACGAGGGCCAGGCGGCCGTGCGGGGAGAGGGCGCGCCCGATGCGGGGAAGGACTATGTTCCACTCCATCCAGTGTAAGCTCTCGGCAGCGACGGTGAGCGCGTACGGCGCGGGGTAGGTGAACTCCTCGGGCGTGCGGCCCTCACGGTGTCGTCGCCGGTTGGGTCGCGCGCTTGGCGGCCTGCAGGCGCTTGGTGGTGGCGCTGGTAGCGTAGACGGCGATGCCCTCCACGCGTGGGTCGAGCGCGGCGTAGCCCTCGATGATGGCCGCGTCCGCGGGGTCGGCGGTCAGGGCCTCGGCCACCGTCGCCCACTGCTTGCGGGCGACGAAGACGGTGTAGCGCGTGCCGACGGGCGGCTCCGGCAGGCCCTTGGGCAGGTGGGGCACTTTCTCGTTGACGAGGGCGAGGACGACGGCCTGGCCCTGCTCGACGGTCGAGGCGGGCCGCCCAATAACGGTGATCTTCACGGTGGTAGCCCTTCCTGTATCGTGCTGTAGTTGCGGCGCAAGCGCACGAAAGGTTTCGTCCGTCCACGTCACCAGGGCGAGCATCGCTGAGGCTGGTGTGCCGCTCCCTCCGACCTTCAGGGGACGCCCGCCGTGGCGCGGGAAGATGTACGCTTTGTCCTCCCGGCTCACCTCATTGCTGGTGCGCACGAGGTACAAGAAGGCCCCGCCGGGGGTGCGACGGTGGCCGTCGGGGAGCGTGAGCCCGCCCTGGGCCTCGATGGTGAGGGTCTGGCCGAGGAAGGCACGCGCCCGATCAGGGCCGAGGCGGTCCACGACGCGGGTGATGAAACGGATGGGCGGGGGCAGCGTCTCGCCGAGCACGGCGGCGATACCACGCGCCAAGGCCCACACGGCGGGGGGCACGAACCCGTAGGGCACGGGCTGGCGCGTTTCCGCCGCTGGCTGTGCCTCTCCCTCCGCTGGCGCGTGCGCCCCCCCTCCACCAGCGGCATCACATCGGTCACCACGGCGGCTTCGCCCGGCGCCGCCTTGGTTCCGTCCTGATCCACGGCATCCCCTTCTCTCGTCAGCACGGTTTTACGGATCGACCTGCCAGGCGCCCTCACCATACACGAGTCGCCGTTCCGTGACCCGCAGGCTGCCCGGATGCAGGTGCGCGAGCTGGGCAGGGAGCCCCATGAGCGTGCTTGTTATGTCGAGTGCATCCCTAGCGCACACAGAGATGAACACGCCGTCGGCCTTGAGTTGGAGCGTGGCCGGCGTCGGATGCGCACCACTCGTAAGGGCAGCGGTGAGCGCGGGAAAGACGCTGGCCGGGGCCGTCGTGGGGGCGATGAGCTGGGCCAGCGGCGACGGGGCGCTATCCACGGCCAGCAGGAGCACGCCCCAGGGGTGCGCCACGTCGTCGCGCGTGGGCAGGAAGGTGCGGCGCTCGACCACGACGCCGGCAACGTGCAGCGCCTCGACGAGCGGGCCAGCGGCCTCGACCGTGACGTGATCCGTGGTCAGGATGACGCGTATCGGCGCATCGACGTGTCCCATCGTGTCGTTTCCGTGTACGTCGGCCATGTGCGCCACCTAACCGCCCAAAGCTTCCAGGTCTGCCCACAATGCAGCCCGTAGTTGATTCGGGTCTGCGCGGCCACCCCCAGCTTGTAGAAGCACGTAGTTCTGTAGGTCTTCGGCTCGCACCCAATTCTCCGTTGCAGCAGTTGACTCGTCGGCGCTATCGCGTTGATAGGGGAGTGTCGGTGCCGACGAGGGTCGTGGTCCGATGGCACTACCTTGGGAAAGAGCATTAATGGCCGTTGTGCTCGATCGCTGCTCGGGTGGCGGAATTTCCGCCACTCCGATAGCCGGTGCCCCGACGCCAGGTAGAGCTCCTGCCGCGATGGGGGGGTGTGGCGGAATTTCCGCCACACCCGATTGCGCTCGCGGTTCGGTGGCGCGGACGTCTTTGAGGCGGATTTGTTCTCCCCGTGCGACCCGTTCGAGGAGGGCCGTGCGCGTCTCCTCGCTCTCGATGTTAGCGATTTCTACGGCGACGCTTGCTCCCAGTGTCCCACGCTCGACCGCAGCCTCGATACGAGGATCACTTATCAGTTTGAGGCGATCCTGCACAAGGGAATGGTGTTTGCCCAGGCGCTCGGCCAAGGCGCGCATCGACAGCCCCAGGCGCTCTATGAGGCGGCGATAGGCGCGGGCCTCGTCGAGCGGAGTCAGGTCGTCACGCTGGATGTTCTCAACGAGGGCTAGGCGCTCCATGTCATCATTGGAGAGATCACGGACGACGCAGGGAACATGATCTAGGGCGGCGCGCTGCGCCGCCCGCCAGCGGCGCTCGCCGGCGGCGATTTGATGTGTCGCGGGATTGCCGGGTGTGGGACGTACGAGCAAAGGTTGCAGCACGCCGTCGGCGCGGATTGACGCCGCCAGCTCGTCCATTGCTTGCTCATCGAAGGTGCGACGCGGCTGGAAGGGATTGGGGGACAGTTCGTCGACCGCGAAGGATCGTGCGTCGGCCATGTCAGCGACGGTGGGCACGCTCGCGCCGAATAAGGCACTGACGGGGCGAAACACGGACGTTTTAGCCATGGAGCACCCCTGCAGCTGGCGCGGTTAGCGCCCCTTCCTTAACCATCGCCGCGACACCCCATGTATGCAGGAGGGTATCGGCGATTTGCCCGTAGGCTTGGGCGGTCTCGCTATGTGCGGCGTAGCTCGTAATAGGCACGCCAGCGGCGGCAGACTCCTGCACCTTTGCGCTCCGCTTGACCTCGCCCAGGATCGGGATCTGGTCCACGACCTGCTCACGGATGCCTTGCGCCATCGCGCGGCCAATCGTGGTCCGGTAGTCAACCATTGTGAGCACTAAGCCGACGACGGATAGGTGCGGGTTGAGCTTGCCTTTGCGTACGCTCGCAATGGTGTCGAGAAGAAGCTTGAGGCCGCGCGCGGCGAGATACTCGGGCGGCAAGGGGATGAGAACTTCGTCCGCGGCCGTGAGCGCGTTGATAGTCAGTAGGCTGAGCGAGGGCGAGCAGTCAATGAGCATAATATCGTACGCGTCCTGTGAGGGAGCCAGTACCTCGGTCAGGACGTATTCGCGCCGGATGAAGGTGCTCTGGAGGCGCAGTTCCGCGGCCGCCAGGTCAATACTGGAGGGCAGGATGTCGAGGGCTGGTTGTACCGAGCGGACATAGGGAGCAAGCGATGCTGCCTCCTGATGGTCTAAGTACCAGGCCATCGCGCTGTAAACAGTCTCGGGCAGCGCATCTGGGTCGAGGCCAACCGCCGTGCTCAGACTAGCTTGTGGATCAAAATCGACTAGTAGGACGCGCTGGCCACGATCGGCTAACGCGGCACCCAGTGCTAGTGCGGACGTACTTTTGCCTACTCCGCCCTTCTGATTGGCGATAGCGATAACCTTGCTCATGCTTGTCACCTTACCCCTAGTTTGGCCCCTACGGCCACAGTATGCTTCCATGGTTGGCTCATCAACGTATCCTCCGTTGTCTATTATGTCAATTCCTGGCATAGGCGCGCTTCTCTGTCCCACCGGCGTTGATCATCGTAGAATCCGCGCAGTTCCTCTCGACAGTCGGCGCAGGCTGTGACGCACGCGGGAACGTCGGGCCGACCGCGCGGCCACAGGAGCCCCGCCCCACGCCTCTCCCTGCCTCTCTGTTTCTATAGGTCATGCCCGCCGCTGACGGGCAGATAGGTCCCGCTGACGAAATCGGCCAGGGGCGAGGCGTAGAAGAGCACCGCGCCGGCGACGTGCTCCGGCCGCCCCTGGTAGCCCAGGGGCGTTGTCGCGATCAAGCGCTCCAGGTCCGCGCGCGGCGCGGCGTCGGCCCGTGGCGTGGCGATCCAGCCGGGAGCGACCACGTTGACGGTGATGCCGTCCGGTCCCAGCTCTAAGGCCAGATTGCGCGAGAGGGCGACCATGGCCCCCTTGCTCGCGGCGTAGGCGGCGAAGTTGGGCGCGGGCGTGTCCAGGGCTACAGTGGCGATGTTGACGATGCGGCCCCAGTGTTTGGCCCGCATGGCGGGGACGGCGGCGCGGCAGGTGTTGACGACGCCGTGCAGGTTGAGGTCGATCATCCCCTGGTAATCGTCATGCGTCAGGTCGAACGGCGGGGCAACGCGCTGCTCGCGCCCGGCGTTGTTGACCACGATGTCCACCGGCCCCAGCTCGCGCCCTGCCCGCGCGATCATCGCTTCGACCGCCGTGGCGTCGCACACGTCGGCTTGGTGGGCAAGCGCTCGCCCGCCGGCCCGCTCGATGGCGGCGGCGACGGCCACAGCCGCCACCGCGCTCGCGACGTAGTTGACGACGACGGCAGCACCGGTCGCTCCCAACGTGCGCGCCATCTCCGCCCCGAGCCCCTGCGAGGCGCCGGTCACCAGGGCGACATGGCCCGCGAGGTCGATGGTGATCATGTCTTGCTATCCCCTATCACCGTATGGTTTGACCATAACGGTCATACATTGGCCTTCGTGGTCACGCTTTTATGTTAACCCGTGGGGCGGGTACGTCGGCGCGGCCCGACGACCCAGCCCTCGGCCTTGTCCAGGAGCCGGCTCCCATCGTCGAAGATGGCGACGGTCCCGGTATAGTCCGGGTCCTCGGCGTCCGTGGCGGCCACATCGTAGCGAGGGTCGCCCTGGATGATGGCCCAGGCCCCGCCGGCGAGCCAGTCGCGCTCCACACCAGTTTCCCAAGCCCGGATCGCCGCCAGGGCGCGTGAAGCCGCGCTCTCCGTGCCAGGGCGCGCCGGGGCGATGGTGGCCTGTTCCTCAGGGGCTGGCGCGCTGGTATCGAAGGGGAGCTGCGCCGCCTCCCCCACTGTGCTAGTGGTCCGTCGCGCCATGGAGCCCTTCCCTTATCGGTGGCCAGCTCGCGCTGCGGCTCATGCGTGTCTCCCTGTGACCAGGTCCATCTCCAGCGGCGCGCGGTCGGCATCGCGCGGGGCGCGACGGCGGAAGAGCGCGGTCACGTCGATCTCGCGGAGGGTGGAGTCGGCCGGCTCGTCGTCGTCGTCCACGCCCTCGCTACACGCGGCGGCGGCCGCCGGCGCGACGGGGACGCGCAGGTAGAGCGAGCCGCGATCATCTAGGTATTCGTAGCCCTGGCCGCGCGGCGCGGGCTGGATGGCCCACGCGCCGGTCTCGTAGACGACAAGGTAGGCGTCGTAGCCACGGCGGTCGTACCAGATGGCCCAGCCCAGTACGTCCTCGATGGCTGTGTCCCGGATCGCCTCGAAGGTGCGGCCCAGGCGCTGGTCGTCCATCAAGCGGCCGCGGGGCGACGTCGGGCGCGGCCAGAGCCGGGTGAGCCGTCGGCGATAGGCCAGCAGCGCGTCGCCAATCTCCTCGAGTTGACGATCGCATTCCTCGCACAGCCCGACGGCCTCAGCGACGACGTGCGGGGCGTAACGGTCATAGAAGGGATCGATGAGGCGCAGGAGGAGGATGTCGACGGAGATGAGCTGGTCCAGGGTCACGTCCCGCGCGCAACGCGGGCAGCGCGTTGGATCGGTCGCTGTCGCGTCTGTATCACTCATGGATCTTCTCCGTGCCCGTGGGCGCGGCGGACGCCCCATCGGCCGCGGCGACTTTCAGCGCCTCCGCCTTCTGCTTCATCCGGCGCTTCTTGCGCGAGGGCTGCCCGACCTGTCCCAGGTGGTGCGCACGGTAGGCGTCGATCGCGGCCTGCGAGACGAGACGGGTGCGAGGGCTCGCCAGCTCGGACTCCATGAGTCCGCGCTTGATCGCGGTTTGGACAGCGATCTGCCTGACGCCCAGCATCGCGGCGGCCTGAGCGGTCGTGTAGCGGGCGACGGTGTAGAGGGGATCGTCGTGTTTTTTTGGCATATGTGTAGCGTACCGCGTGGCGTGGTGTCCCGACAGGGATAGCACACATAAGGGTGCTATTGGGGGTGTCATCGTCGCCCTCATGGCTACCTCCTCATCGTCTGCTTCTGTGATTAGGGGGGCGCAGGCGTCCCTGCGCCCCCCCGGCGATCTACCATCCTCTCCCGTCTACGCGGCTCGTCGGCAAGGCAGCCCCTTGGCCTCATAAGTGGTGTCGAGCGTCGCAGCGAGGGCGCGGACCATCTGGCGCAGCGAGGCGTCCTCCTGGCGACCGCTGGCTAGCCACACCACGATCACAGCGACACCGTGCATGACGGTCGAATGGTCCCGGCCGCCGAGCAGCTGGTCGATCCGCGTGTCGGGGAACGCCCCGTTGCGCGTCGGCAGCGGCCAGAGCACGCGCGTCCGCATGAGCCACATCGCCACCTGACGGGCCTCCGCGAGCGCCGCGATCCGGCAGGGTGAGCGGAGGTGCGCTGGCGTGAGCAGATAGCTAGCGGCGACGACGTGCCGGATGCGCCGGTCCTCATCCACGCACGTATGTCGCATCGTCGGAGTCCTCCTCCCTGTCCTCGTTGGCGGCGGGGCCGAGCGCGTCCAGACCCTCTTGCATGTGCGCGGCGCGCGCCTCTCCGATAGCTGCGAGCGCCTCGAAGGCGGCGGTCAGCAACGCGCGGCCCCAGGGCGCCAGGTGGTCGTCGGGGTGCTCGTCCAAGTGGGCGAGGGCCTGTACGGCGCGCCGCGCCAGATCCTCGGAGTGCGCCTTCTGCGCCCGGAACACGCGGGCGATCTCGCGGCAGGCCGTCGGCGTCGGGGTTATGTCAAATGTCTGCATCGTCGTTCCTCCCTACCAGTCCCCGGCGTCGCCGCCGTCGTATATGCGCGTGTCGCCCCGGACCGGCATCCCCAGGACGTCGCCCACCGGGCGTAGGCCGGCGAGGTCCTGTCGCTCCTGGCTGACCTGGCCCGGCGTGAGCGCGCACAGGGCCTCGATGAGCCGGGCAAAGTGTTCATGGTCGATGGCCGCGAGGTCGCGCAGTTGCGTACCCTGTGCGTGCGGCGCTAACACGTCCCAGGCGTCCGTGGCTTGGCAGAGCCAGGCGTCACGCGGCGTGACGATGGTCCAGGTCATTGATCGCTCCTCCCTTGCGTGGTGTGATGTTGTGGGTATGGCAGCCGTCACAGTGGAACGCGAACGAGCCGGGGTCGAGGTCGACGCACTCGTCGCCGGCATAGGACGGCCAGGGTTCGGCGTCGGCGGGATCGCCGGTGTCGTTGAGCGTGGTGACGCGGCAGGCGCGGCGCTCGTCGTAGAGCACGCGCAGGTCGTCACTGCCGCAGTAGGGACAGGTCCAGACGATGCTGGTGGCGTCCGGAGCGTCGGGGGCGGGTGTCTCGGTGGGCATGGTGGTTCTCCCCGGTGGGGAGGGGGGTGGGGCGTCCTTTTGAGGGTAGGTTAGCCATAAAGCCATAGTGAAGGAGAGGACGAGACAGCTAGCTTCTGTATGATGGAAGGTGCTGAAACCACCATCACAGGAGGGCTATCATGTCTCGTCAGGGGGGAGTATCGCAATGGATCGCGGAGGTGTCAAGTCGTTTCGAGGTGTTGACGCCCGCGCAGACACGGCTATTGGCGTATTGGAGCTATGGGATGGTGCTGACGCAATCGTGTGGGTTGACGACGGTGTCCATGTTCCTGAGCACGTTGCTGGGGACGACCTATGACGCACAGCGCCAACAATTGCGCGAATGGTGCTATGATGCGGCGGATCAACGCGGCAAGGGGCGGCGGGAGGTTGATGTGAGCGTCTGCTTCGCGCCGCTGCTGGGCTGGGTGCTGGCGCTGTGGCCGCCTGGGGAGCGCCGGTTGGCCCTGGCACTGGACGCCACGACGCTGGGCCAGCGCTTCACGGTGCTGGCCATCAGCGTGGTCTACCGGGGCTGCGCCATCCCGGTGGCCTGGCAGGTCGTGCCGGCCACGGCGAAAGGGCGTTGGCGACCGCACTGGGAGCGCCTGCTCACGCAGGTGGGAGCCGAGGTGCCCGCTGACTGGCTGGTCATCGTGTTAGCCGATCGCGGCTTGTATGCGCGCTGGCTCTTCCAGGCGATTGTGGCGCAGCAGTGGCATCCCTTCCTACGCATCAACCAGCAGGGGCCGTATCGGCCGACGGGGCAGACGCGCTTCCGGCCGCTGGCGACGGTGGTGTGTCGCGGGACCGACGGGTGGAAGGGCGCGGTCGACTGTTTCGCGAGTTCCTCCTGCCGGCTCACCTGCACCTTACTCGCCCAGTGGACGGAACCCCACACCGATCCGTGGCTGATCCTGACCGACCTGCCCCCGGCAGGCGCCGAGGCCGCGTGGTATGGTTTACGCGCGTGGATTGAGTGTGGGTTTAAGGATTGTAAGCGGGGCGGCTGGGACTGGCAGCAGACCAAGATGACCCGGCCGGAGCGCGCCAGTCGGCTCTGGTTGGCCATGGCCGTCGCCACCTTGTGGACCGTGAGCGTCGGCGGAGCCGTCGAAGCCAGCGAGGAGGGTGCCGCCATCACCTTGGACGCCCTAACGGTGGACCTCTGCACCCCTTTGCCCGTGACGCCCACCCGACGGTCGCGTCCGCGCCTGCTCAGTTGCTTCCGGCGCGGAGTCATCCACATCTGCGCCACCCTCCTGGCGGGGCGTCCGCTTCCACGCGGCCACTTCGTCCCGCTGCCCTGGCCTGCGACCTTCCCGACCGCCTCGCCCACGCGTGCCTTACAGGTGGCATAATGGCTAACCTACCCTCAAAAGATGGCCCCAGCGCCCCCCAGTCCTAACCGTCGTGCGCACACGAGGCTGACGGGGCGTGAGTCCGGCCGGGATGGCCACGACGACACACACAGCCGGTCGTCACGGCCATTGGCGCGTCGATCATAGGGGTTCACGCTCGGTCATTACGATCACCAGACCGTACGCGACCGTCTGTGGACCGATGGGCGCAGCTATTACACCTGTCTAGAGAGCCAGGCCGGGGATGGAGGCACAGGGCGGAGGACATGGCGTGCCGCCACTCACTGCGTCGCGGCCTGGACCGCATCACCAGGTATGCTCAACGCATTTTGTAGCGCCGCTAGATCGGGTCCACCCGTGACGGCGATCACGGGCGAGGCCCACACGGCGGGGTTCGTCGAGCCATACCCCGGATCTGTCCCGGTTGAGGTCGTGGTGGCCTGGACGATGATATCCGGGCTCAGATCGTGCACGATAAACGCGCGTATCCCTGGCTCCCCGGCCAGGGTGCCGGGACAGTAGGCTGTGGGCACCGGGCGTGGGCCGAAGGCATAGGTGATCGTTTGGGTGAACAAGGCGGTCGGTGACCCGTCTGTCTCGCGATGGGCCGACGCCTCGATGATAGCGCCCGCTGGCCTGTACCCGCTCCATTGTTCGACCATAGGGCGCGGATCGAAGCGTGTAGGGAAACGGGCCTGTGCCGTGCCCACATCCTGGGGCCCGTAGGACGACGTGCCCCACCGATTCATGAGATCCTCCGTATGGCACCCAGTCCCCAGGCCGGTGGGTGGTGGCTGCAACAGCCGTAGCGCACAGAGGCCGCTTGCGACGAGCAGGGTGGTGGCGCTGGCAATCATGACGCCGCGCGGTAGACGCCGCGGCGTCAGTCTCGGTCCTGTCTGATTCATCCACACCTCGCGTTCAATGTTCACATCGAGATGAAGGATAGCTGGGTGGATGCGCTACCGCAATAGCCCCCTTGTCTCAGGAGGCGCAGGTCGAACGGGAGTGGGTGGATGGACGGCACTCGCGCCACCGTGGGTGGCTCCAAGCCGTCCCGTTGCCGAGGCGCCGTAACAGCATGTGGCACGACGAACGTGGCCACATGACCTGGACTGTGACGGGACTGTTCTTTTCGTCGCTCATACCATGTCAATAATCGGCGCGCGGGGCGCGGCTCCACGCTAAAGCACACCTGGGGATGGCCGTGGGGGCGCTGTCGGGCGATCCCAGATGACGGCCCTGCAAAGGACATCCCCTGATCCTGCACGAGATGGGGGTGATAGTGGCTAATCGCGCACGGCTCAGGTAGGGAGCGCTGCCGCCTGCTGCCGGATCTCGCGCAGTTGCTGCAGATGCGCCTCAGCGTGGAAGATGCCCAGGGCGGTGCGGCCGATCGCGTTCATGGGGCCATAGCGGGGGATGGGGTCGACCGTGAGTTCCAAGTGCGGCTCATCCGGCCAGGCGGCCAGGAAAGCCGCACAGATGCGTCGGCTCTCCGTGAGGCGCGCGCTGATCTGGGCGGCGCTGTGCACGCTCTCCCACGGCACCTCGTAGCGCGAGCGACCCTGCACCTCAACGCCCCGTGCCAGTGTGGCGCCCAGGGCGGCGTTCTCCTCAAGCCCGGCCGTGAGGTGGACGACGACGTGCCCAAGCGTCCAGGCCAGGGTGGCATCGGCGCCGGGCGCGGCAAAGGTATCGTTGGCCGCGGGATCGACTGGTTGAAAGATGACCTCCGCGTCTGTGAGATGACGCAGCAGGCCGTCAAGGGTGTCGAAGATCGCGCTCATTGTTGCGCGCAAGGAGGCCGGTGCAAGGTCTCGGGTGGCATCAGCGTAGCTGGAGCGGCCGTCGCGCACCGCCTCAAAGTTGATGGATATGTGAACGCTCCTCTTCACCAAGTAGTGCTGTTTTATAGTGCTAGCTTATATATAGCACAAATATTGGGCATAGCACATGTAAGTTTCCACAATACGTGCGCGCGTTCCACGCCTAGAGCGTGGTCTTGGACCACAATAAATGCGCCAGAATTTCCACATTAGGTGTACGTTGTCATAAAGGTTGGGCGGACCTGAGAGTGGCTTTCCTCCCTTTTGCCACGATGGTTGGGCCGGCGTGCCAGAAAGGATGGGCCGAGGCGCGCGTTGTGCCACAAAGGATGGGCCGGCGTGCATGGTGGCTGTAAAGGGTGAGGAGAGGGTCGTGACGGCGCAGGGGTCCCTGGGACGGGTGGATAAGGGACACGGCGTAGGGGAGGAGGGCGTGCGGGCAGGCCGAGGGCACAGGGACCCAACCTTTGTGGCAGGCCGGCCCAACCTTTGTGGCACGTCGCCCAACCTTTATGACAACGTACACCCTGGCGTGTGCCGTCGATCAAGGCCACTGATCGTCGGTAAAGACAGGTGCTGTCCACTATGCGTCTCCTACGCAGCCCGTTTTGCCACGCCAATGGCAAAGCTTCCTGAGCCAATGGCAAGGCTTCTTGACGTCACCCACACGATCACCGACGGTGACGCCTGCCATGTGTACCGTACGGGTACAGGACTATTCGCCCTCTTTGAACGTGTCGGGGCGTGGGTGGATGACACCACGGCGCAGCACGGAGATGGTGCGCAGCACACCCGCGGCGATGCTGGCCGTCTGGGTGGCCGGCTTGACCAACCCGGTACGCACGAACTCCGTCGTGCCGTGGGCAACCCGGACCGTTTCCCTCGCCTGAGCGAGCAGCGGCGTGATCTCGCCGCGCACCTGACGCACTAGACGCAGGACCTCCAGCACCAGCAGCGCGATGAGGGCGAGGGCGATAAGGGAAACCAGGGCCACCAGGATGACCACGCTATCGACGGCCACCGACCAGATGTCCGCTAGCACCGGGTAGAGCAGCATGTGTATGACCTCCTCATCAGTGTGCGCGCTCAACGTCCACGGTCGCGTGCGTCTGCCTGCCGCTGGTGCATCGTAACGGCCGCGACGGGTGTGCCAGGGCATAGAGGCGGGGCACTCGTAGCGCTGTGCCTGGGCACACGCCACATATGACACTTTTGACCCAGACGCGACGCCCGCGCGCTGGAGGCGACGGTCGCTGTCAGTCCGAGGTGTCCTTCTGATCTGGACGAGGTAAGTCGCGGCGCGCTGGGAGGCGGTGGTCCGTCCTCATCCCGCATATCACCCACCATCATCGCCTTCCCACTTGGGGCGCTGGCACCGCCTCCGTTAGCGGTGGCTGAGGATCTCCTTGGCGGCGAAGCCGGCGATACCGACGGCGGCGACCTTGCCCAGGGGGTTGTTCCAGACCTGCTGCAGGATGTTGGGGTTCTGCTGCGCGGCCTGCTGCATGCCTTGGGCCATGCCCTGGGGATCGTTGGGGTCCATCTGCCCCTGTATCTCCGGGGGCAGTTGCTGCACGAACTGTTGGCGCTGGTCCGGGGGCATCTGCTGGAACGCCTGGCCGTAGACCTGCTGCTGCATCTCGGGGGGCGCGTTCTGGGCGAACTGCTGGACGTGGCCGGCGGCCTGGTCCTGGTCGATCTGGCTGTAGTCGCCGGAGTCGCTGGCCTGGGCGTACTGCTGATACTGTTGCTGGTTGTTCTGATCGAACGGATACACGGTTCTCTCCTTGTCTGTCTCGTCCCGTGTCGCACCCCTTGGTTGGGCGACACGACTAATTGGTCATGCGCCGGATTTAGCCCTGGCGCGGCGGGCGTGGCTGGGCGGGCGTCGTGGTGTCACCCTCGTCGACCGTGACGTGTTCTTTGCGCACGGTGTCGGTCACGTGCTCCTGCACCTGCGTCACGTCCTTATGCAAGCGCACCTCCTCGACCGCGCGCACCTGCGTGCCCACAACGGCCTCCTCGCCCATCACCGGCACGTCGATGTCCTCGATCTGGAAGGCCTTCTGGAGATCAGCCTGATCCGCCTGCCCCGTCACGGGCACGCGCTCGACCGTGACCTCCTCGTGGCGCAGCGTCACCGGAACGCTCTCCTGCTCCGTCACGACTTCTTTGCGCAGGTGCACATCCCCGACCTGCTCCTGACGTTTGCCGACGAGGAGTTCCTCCTCGTAAACCGGCACCCGGATATCGCTGGTGTCGGTGTCCGCGTGGCGCACGGTCTGGTCGTTCGTCGCCATACGGTCCGTGGGCTGGTTCGGCGCGTCGACCGCGACGGATGCCGGCGCGACAGGCTGGACGGGGCGCGTCGTCGCCATCGGCGCGCTGGCCGCCTCATTCACCGCACCGGTACCCCCGCCGTACTGCCGTATCAACTCATCCGAGGTTCCACTAAGATAGAGGCCGCTGGCCCCCGTGTCATCGATAGCGTCGAGCGGAATGCGGGTCTCCTCAGCAAACAGCATACCCCCGCCGACGTCCATGTAGCCGCCCTGCAGGTCATAGCCGGTGACGACGCCGATGGTCTCCCCCGACGCATCCATGACCGTCGCGCTCTCGCTGAGCTTCTGTTCAATGACCGCGGGCGAGGTACGCTGTCCCTCGTTGTTCATTAGTCACCCTCCTCTGGTTCTGTCGCACCACCGGGCCTGTCCCGCGCGGTGGGGCGCCCCCTCCGTGGTGAACGTCCTCGTCGGCGAGGGCCACTACCACCGTTGGTTACGCCTCAAGGCCCACAGTATGCACAAACTATACCGTGGACAGGCGGGCGCCGTCGTGCAAACACGAGCGCCGACGGTGTCACGCGCAGGAAGTATGGGTGGCCGGTGGATGATCCCACCGGTGTTGAACGTGGGGGCGACGTCACGTCCAGCATAGTGCCCATGCGTCGCCCCCTTCGACGCGTGGGTGTGGTCACGGGTGCAACGCGCCATCACCCCCACGATCAGGTCCGATGACGCGTAACCCCACAGGCTGGTCGTGCCCGAACGCACGATGACCTCACTCCGGGGGCGGGATGAACGGGGGCGGCACGGAGTCGGGCGTGTGGGTGGAGTCAGCGCGTGCGCCTACTTGCGGCGTGCCGTGAACGTGATGGGGTCACCCGTACGGGGGCGGCCCGTTGCCACGGGCTTGGTGGCCGGACGCCACGGCCGCGCCACGCCGGAGCCGCGCGCGTCCACGGACGTGGTGTGAGGAGACGGCACGGGCTTCTTGGTATCATCCGACGGCACGGACTTGTTGTCGCTGGAGGGGAGGTAGAGCAGGGCGAGCGGACCGAAGACGAGCGCGCCGGCGAGGGGCGCCCAGAGCGCCGGCGTGCTGCCCAGGCCCATCGCCAGCGCGATGGCGGGGTTGAGCACACCGTGCGTGGTGAGCAGGCCGGCGAGCAGGGCCGCGCCGATGGCGACGCCGCTGCCGCTCTTAGGCACGAACGTGGTGGAGACGGCGAGCACGGTGAGCACCAGGAAGCCAACGCCGATGACCTCGCCGACGGGAGTGGCGGCGGCATAGGGCGGGAGCGGGGCGATGAGGGGGGCAAGCAGCCGGGCGAGGGCGGCTCCCGCGAGCTGGGCGGCGAGGTAGAGGACGCCGACGAGGGGGGGCAGCCGGCGGGTGACGACGAGGCCGAGCGTGACGGCGGGGTTGACGTTGCAGCCGGAGATGTCGCCGAGGGCGTAGACAAAGGCGGCGAGGGTCAGGCCGACGGCGAGAGCGGTGGAGGGGGCGGGCGTGAGCAGGGCAGCGAGGGCCAAGAAGAGGGTGTCCACCAACTCGGCCAAGCCCGCTTGCCACGTCTGGCGCTTGCGTAGGTCGTCCATCACGCTATCCCGTCATCTCATCTTCATAGGGGGCCGGAGGGCGGGCTGCCTGACCGCTCATCTTCTAGGGGTCGGAGGGCGGGCCGCCTGACCGCCCAAGGTAGGCAGCGCGGGGTGTCTAACGCAGGTTACATACCAGCGTGTGTGATCATGGGAGTGAACGGCGCCAGGGCCCGTATCGCCACGCCGCCTTGTGCCCGACAAGGAGGGGGCGGCGGAGGAGACGGGCGACGCGGGTCTCGCACCGGCGCACCGGCGGGGGCAGGAGGGGACAGGCGGACGTGTGGCTACGCCGGTCCTGTTAGGAGGGGCCACCGGTCAGGGCGCGTAACACGGTGAGGAGGTCGTTGAGGTCGAAGGGCTTGGGCAGGAGGGCGCAGCCCGGCGCCAGGACGGCGTTGCCGTGCGCGGGCCGGGCCGGGAGGTCGGCAGAGCAAAGGATGACAGGGGTCGCGTGCAAGACGGGATCGTGACGGAGGCGGGCCAGCACGTTCTGGCCATCTCCGCCCCGTGGCCCGACACGCAGGTCCAGGATGATGGCATGGGGCGCGAGCGCGCGGAGGTGGGGCCAGGCGCGGTTCCCGTCGGCGAAGACGTGGGGCGCGTAGCCTTCCTCGGAGAGCAGCTCATACAGCAGGTCGAGGATGACGGACTCATCGTCGATCACGGCGATGCGCGGGGACATAGGGGCGGGCCTCCTGTCTGGCGCACGCGGGTGCGCCACGGGCGAGCGGGACGAGCGCTGTCCTCTGCATGATACGATAGCTGGCACGCTTTCTGCGCGTGCTCCCCGTGTGACGCGCTCCCCGTACGGCGCGCGGAGAGGGCTGTGGTTCCATGCGATGGGGCAAAGAGGGGGCATGAGCGGACGCGTGGTGCATCTCATCCTCATCGTTAGCGCGGACCCCGGTCTCCGTCAGGCGCGCCGCCAGGCCCTGCGGCGGGCTGGCTATCACGTCCTCCCTGTCGCTGGGCTGCGCCACGCGCTCATGCTGGTGGGGAAGGTCCGTCCCTCCGTGGTACTCGCCGACGCCGACGTGGGGGATGGGCGGGCTATCGCCCTGCTCCAGGCGTTGCGCGCCGTGGAGGCGTTGCGCGGGGTGCATGTGATCGTGCTAGGGAGCGTGCCTCGCGCGGAGCAGGCGCAGCTGGCGGACGATCCACGGGCACAGGCGCATGGAGGCGATGACACTGCGCTCCTGTCCCTGCTACATGACCTCCTGGCGGCCTAGGGCAGCGCCGGACACGCCTTTTTCCCCTCTCCGTGCTCATAAGATCACCGGCGTCACCGAGTGGGCCGTGTGTGATATACGCGCACGATGAAGACGATGAACAGGGCGACGCAGCGCGCACACGAGCGGTACGGATGAGAAACGTCACCGTCTTCGTTGCGCGGGCGGCGCGGGCGAGGGGGTACTAGCGCCGCCGCAGCCTCCGTGAGGGTGGCCGCTGAGGTGGTGGCGCGCACGCTGACGAACGGCGTGATGACTGGTGTGCCGCTGGGACGTTACAGTTCCTGCGACGACGCGCTGAGGCTGTCCAGGACGCGGCAGAGGTGGGCTTTGGCCTCACGGGCGACGATCGCGAGGACCGTGTTGTCGCCGGCGGCGGCCAGCGCGATCTGGGGGTCGAGGACCTCGACGCGGCTAGTGCCGTCACCGGTGGCGTAAACGATCAGGGCGTACGGGAGGAGCAGGCCGACGCCCGGATCGGCCCGCAACGCACGATGGGCCAGGGTGGGATTACACGCGTGCAGGATGACGTAGGGGGGACGTCCACGCCCAGCCTGTAAGCGCCCAAGAGCCTTTGATCTGCACCACGATGCCGCGATAAGGTGCGCCAGTGGACCGGTGTATACCAGCGCTGTTTGACGCTGTTTGACGCCCAGAAACGCCTGCTACTTGAAAAAATAAAGGTGCTGGAGGTGGCGTAGCTTAAACCGGCAACGTTGCGTTTGACTCCGGCGCTCACAGCATCTACGAGGCGATCGACCGTCGACGGTCACGAGTCGGCCGGCCGTTGTCGATCACGACTGTGCGCGCCGCCACGCCCTGCGCGCACGGCCCCCGCCGTGTCACGACGGGCCACACGGCCCAGCAGACCTCGCCCACATGGAGCGCGAGGCCGATGGGGCTGGCGGAGAAGAGCAGATGCACCACGGGCCAGAGCACCCGCGTGGGACGGGGAGGCGGCGTCGCCGTAGTCGCCCTCGTCCGGCCACGCGACAGGGGCCGGGATCGTCGCCGCAGCGCCACCCGTTTCTCCCACCGCCGCTCACGCGCCACACCCCGTGTGTGCGACGCGGCGGGTGGGCGCCCCGGCGCGCAGATCAGGGATTCTAGGGTCGCCGTGTCTATCGCCCGCGCGTCGAAGCGGACCAAGACCGTCCCCGTCAGGGGGGTCGCCCGCGCGCTCCGCACGGCCGGCAGCGCCTCTAGGGTTCTGACGAGACGCCGTAGCTCGGCCTCCGAGCGATCGGGGAGATGCACCCG
>JAABUW010003006.1_pt1 | contig 24644 bp, 1 predicted proteins | sample 5560081 | NCBI WGS metagenome assembly JAABUW01 (sample SAMN10711882, study PRJNA513363) | rock metagenome | isolation source: Antarctica rocks | place: Antarctica: Victoria Land, Knobhead sud | reverse complement strand
AAAAATATAGAAAGCAATTTATTTATTAAAAATATTAAAAATATTTGTCTATTTATTAAGTGCAAAAACAAAAGAGTTTGTTATATTACAATTTACAATATATAATATATACTTAACTTTTTTTATAATTTAATCTTCTATAGTTAGTTAAAAATACTAGTATTATTCGAAAAATTACTAATTGTAACTTTTCTATTAATACTTAACAAATTCGAGCAATTAAAAACTTCGATTTCTACTTTTTAAACTTAAAAATATCTATTGCACTCTTTGTTGTTATTATTACTTTATTAACAATCAATAAGAATACAATAATTATATAATACAAACAACTTAATTATCTAAATAAACAAAATATTTACTAATTAATTTGCAAAGACGTTTTCGATCTTATTAAATTATCTTCGAATAATATTTGTGTTTCTTGCGTATATAAAAAAGATAAAGCAATATTTTATTAAGTCTCTATTAGATTTAATTGTTAAGAAAACAATCTTATTTATATTGATATTATAAAACTTATATCTCTAGATAATTTCGATAATATTTGCTACGTTTGTATTTAGCTAAATAATAAAATTAAACATTTGCAAATAAAATATTTTAAGAACAAGAATAAAATTAGTTTGCTAATTTTTTTTAAGCGCTATATTAATAAATTTAAGTATAAAAACAACAAATGTACTTGTATTTGCGTTAATAATAACAATAAATATATAAGTAAAGTTTTTTGAATTTAATATAAAAAGCGCAAAATATATATCAATTAACAATTGTTATCTTTTTTAAAATAAACAAATATTTTAAATATTTTAACTAGATTTTAATACGAAAAATCAATATTATAATTAAAGATACTAACTTAATTGTAAAATTTTAACTAGAGATTATTTAAACAATTAATTTTTATTGCAATATCTCTTTTGTTATTAAATACTTTATTATTTCTTTCGAAACAAATATTAAATATCTTTATAACTACAAACATATTTAACGTATTAACTAGCAAGAGAAAGTATTAAAAACTTAATTAAATATTAATTAATAAAAGTTCTAAAATCGTATTCGATTCTTAATTTTTATAGAATATAAGAGAAAGTATATCTATTGTATAATAAATAACAAAGACAAGATTTAACAAGTATTAAAAGTTTATTAACTAAACAATAAACAAATATTACTTAACTTTAATATTAATTATAGCAAAATTAGTTATTAAAATAACAATATGCGTTTGTTTATAATCTTATTTATACAATTTAATATTGCGAATTTTATTAATAAATTCTTGAATTTTGTAAAAGCTAAATTGAACAAGCTTTTTGTAACAATATTACAACAATAGCAAAAAGTTGTTTTGCTTTCAAATTATGTTAAAAACTCTAAACTAGATTTATTTATTTTATTTAAAATTTTATCTTTTTTAGATTTTAAAAGTACTATATTTTTCGAATTATTTTTCGATTTTAAAAATAATATTTTTTTCGACTCTATTAATTTTAATAAGTTCTTTAAAATTACTAAATTATTAAATATGTTTTAAAATTTATTGTTAAAAATTTAATTTAATATTACAAAAATACTTGAAACTTCAATTGTATTAAAATAAATTTACAAACTCTTTTATCTTATTGTTCAAAATTATATTATTAAAACTATATAAGTCTAAAATTTATATTAAAGCTATAACAAATATCTATTATAAAATAAACTAATAACTAGCTAAACAAAAAAAAACTAAATTTTTAAAAAAAAAGAATATTTATATTGTTTGTTTAGTATCTAACAAACGTTATATACTTTGTAAAAGACAAATCTACAAAATTAAACAAAAAATTAATAATAAAAATTTTTGCTACCAAATTTGTTAAATTGTTAAAAACTTTAAAGAACACAAAGATCTAAATTATATTAAGATTTTTGCAATTATAATTAAGTCTATAAATTATAAAACTATTTTTGTTTTTATTGTTGTTAATAGCTAGAATCTAAAACAAATAAATATTGTTATTGTTTTTTTCTACAAAAATATTAACAAAAAAAAATACATAAAATTGTCTTATAACTTTAAACAAAACAAAAAAATTTCTTAATTTAAAAAAGCTCTCTATAGACTTAAGCAATTATTTCGAATATAATATAATATTTTTGTAATATTTCTTAAGAAATATTACTTTTATTTATTAGATTTCGATTTAAATATTTTTATTAATAGTTTTATTATTATTGTTATTTATATAAACAATCTTTTAATTGTTAATATTAACAAAAAGTTTATCGATATTATTAAAAGAACTTTTGTCAATTAATTTCAAATAATTGATTTAAATTTTGTTTAATAATATTTAGAAATCGAAATTAAGTACAATCTTGCAATTTAAATTTTCTACTTAAGTCAAAAAGTATATCTAAAAAAGAGACTAAAAATTTATAAAATATAAAAGTATAAATTAGTTGCTACTTTTATAAATATATTTAAAATATATATTGTTAACTTAAACTATATTGCAAATTTAAGTTATTATTATATTTAGATAATTACTATAGAAACATTATCCTATATTGCTAGCATATTATTCTCTATATTGTTAGCATATTACTCTTCCCACTAAGTCTAATCGAGTAATTCGTCGATCTCGTAAACAAACAATATTAACAAAATTACAAAAAGACGATAAGAAATATACAGTTTTGCTTCTATTTATTATTAAATTCGATATAGTTTTTTTATTAATCTCTTAATACAAATTTAAACTTAAAATATATCTTTTTGTATACTTAGAAATAATCTCTATTTGTATCTTTAATTATATCTAAAAACTATCTATATAGATAGTCGAAATATCTAAAATTTGTTTTTTTATTGTTGTTTTTCTTGTATCTTTTTGCTTATCTTGTCGACAATTTTTTTGTTTATTTTGCTAACTTTGTATAGACAATTAATTGTTAGATATCTAATTAAAGAGTAGATTCGAAATTATCTTAAAATCGAAAAATTTGCGTTAAGTAAAAATATCAAATCTTTGTTAATATTGTTGCTATAAAACTATTAATTGCAACAATATTATTTTTATCTACAAACAATTTTGTAGTTCTTGCGAACAATCTTTAGTCTTAACAATAGTAAACTTCTAAATTTGTAGAATTTGTTGCAATAGAAAAAATATATCTAGCAATAAAGTGTTTTCTATCTCGACATTCTTATTGTTTTAATAATTATTTATTGTATAATTTTTTTGGTTTTTCGCTCTAATTGTTTGAGACAACTTTGTATAAAACTAATAATAATATATATTTTTCAATTTTAATATTCTATTGTCAACTTTATTGTAAAGTCGCTTCTATATCTTATGCGTATATAATAAATTTATAGTTTTAATAAAGATATTTTTGCAAAATTCGATAATAATAGATTGTTCGCAAATATGTTTGTAGTATTTGCAAATCTTTTAAAATAAAATAAAAGTAACAAAGTTATACAAATTACAAAAGATAAATATACAACAAAGATTTTAAGATATATAAGTCTTGCTTTTCTTAAAATTGTTATTGTAGTTAATATATTAATTGTGCAAGAAAAACTATAATTTGTTCTTTATTATTAATAGATTATTTGCTAAAATTAATTAGTAAATTGTAGAACAAATAAAACACTTATTAATAAAAATATAAAGTTTTTGCTTAACTTAATAATAAATATTCTTCAATCGCAAAATAGAAATATTATCGAAATATAAAAAATAATTAATATAGTATTTTGCTTATTTAGTGCGCAAGAGTTAGATATGCTCTTCGATATATATACAAATGCGCACGTCGATATTAAGATAAATATAGTAGAACGTATTGTAGTCTTTTTTTAACAAAGTAAGTATTTTTGTTAGACAAAGAGTCTTTTATTGCTTTATAAACTTATTATAGAGTTTATTTGTAAAAAATAGCTTCTTGCAATTAGTAATAATATTGTTATTTATATGTTACATACATAGAGCATAATTAACACAATATCTAGAATTAGAAAAGACGTAATAAAGAGCAAATATTAACGTTTTGTTATTGTTAAATAATATAGTTTTAAGATACAACAAATCGAAATAATTGTAAAGTTGTTTTAAGACTTGTATTATCTAGATATAATTGCTATAATTTTTGTCTTTTATAAAGTAGAAAGCAACGTAAAACATAATATTTAAGACAATAATTTTAATAATAATTAGCAAAGATATCTTGTATTTGTTAGTCTTATAAATACAATTTATTAGAATTATTTTATAGTAGTTTGCAAATATCTTCTACGAGATTTTCAATATAAAGAAGAGATATTTTAATTAATTGTTATTTTTACGTGTCTTATAGTCGATATATTAGTTTTTCTAATTTGTTAAATACTATGTTAAAATCTAAATAAATATCAAAATATTTAGTGTTTTTGTTCTAAGTCTTGCGAACTTGTTTCAAATATTACAAAACTTAAAAATAAAGTTTTTGTTGTTTTTATTTATGCGCAATTCTTTTAATACTAAGCTAGTTTTGTTTTCTTTTTAAAATTCTTTCTATATTTCGCGTTGCATTGTAGAATCTTTTATAACAATATTTTGTTATACAATTGAGACAAACAATTTTGTAGATAGATAATTATAATTATTGTTTTCTATTGTTAATATTTAGTTACTTATATTGTTTTTGTTCTATATATTAAATTGTAGCTTCGCAATATATTCGAAAGAGCAATCAAGATATTTGTTACAAATAATTGAATAACTATTGTCTTTTAAATTCTTCTTATTGTCGCAATTGCATTGTATCTAAATCTTTATAAAAATATCTTTCTTTAATTGTTTGCTTTGCTTGCGCATTATTGAATAATCTTGTTTCTTTGCATGCTTATTAATCTTCTTAATCAACTAGTTAATAAAAATATAATCGTATAGATTTGTTTTAGAAGATAGCATAGATATAATATAAATAATAAATAGTAAATAATAAATAAAGCAAAAAAGAAGAACAAAAACGACAATATAAACAAACAACGCATTAAACTCTAAAAATTACTCGATTAAACTTAGTAAGAAGAGTAGTATGTCAATAGTGTAGAAGATAATATGTTAACAATATAGAATAGTGTTTCTATAGTAATTATCTATATTTATTAATTAATAATTAATTTTCTTATATATGCAATACTAAATACTTGATTAGATATTGCTTTTGTTGTCTTAATAATAAGCAAATATATTTCTAATTTTATTAATATTTATTAGAAGATTGTTAAACAAATATTTTGTTATTTTTAAAATATTTTGTTATTTTTGTTTTATCTTTTGTTAAAATATTTGTTTTCTATTAGACTATTATTAATATTAATTAAAACAAAAATTAAAATATTTGTTGTTTTATTTCTAGATATATCTTTAATCTAGAGAGTATTGCTATTAGTTAATTATTTAAATATTAATTAATTGTTGCTCTTTTTATTTGCGAAATCGAATATATTGAGCAAATATAAATTGTTAAAAAAATTATTTAACTTCAAGTATTGTTAAAACAATTATAGTTATTTTATTTATCTTTATTGTTATTGCTTATATCTAGAATTTTTGTTGTTATTAAAACTTTTTTTTTAATATTTTTAATATTGTATTTAGTTGCTATTGTTATTGATTGCAACAACTAAAAAACTATAGTATTTGCTAAAAAATTTGCGTAATATATTTAGACAAAATATATAGATATTTAAATCTAATTTATTTGCAAAAAGATTGCAAATAATTAAATTAAACTAAAATATATCTTTATTAAAAAGCAAATAGTTGATAAATTAATTAAAACTTTTTTTTGTAATATATTTGAAGTATTTTAACAAGCTCTTAAATTAATTTAATAATTAAATTATTTATAATTTCGAATATAGATGCTAGACTTAGTTATTTAAACAACTTGCAACTAAATAATTGCTATATTTATTGTTGTTAATCTTTGCATTATTTATTCAAATTTATAATTTTTTTTTTTTGTTTTACTAATAAAGTTATCGAGTATTATTAACAACGTCTATATAATTTCTTGTTATAATTTTGTTTCTTATATATTTATTGAATTTTAGAATATCTCGAACTTGTAAATATATATATATTTGCATATAAATTGCTAACAAAGAACTTTTATATACTTTTTTTATATTTGCTAGAAAGATACTTAAGATTTAATAGTTTTAAAATAAATTTCGAACTTAATAAAATATAAAATATAATTTATATAAAAGTTGATTTCTAGATTTAGATTAAATAGAAGTATCGAAATACTATAATTAATTTGATTTAGTATTAATATTATTTACTCAATACTACTTAACTCGATATTACGTAATTGATTCAAGTAGCTTCGACCAATATATATAGATAGACAAAGCTCCAGCTTCTATATAGAAACTAAGCGTTCTACTATCTATTATTTTGACAATTACTATATTAATTATATTCGAATTGTTTAAATTATAAGATATACTAATTTTAAGTCTCGAAACTATCGACAAAGAAGTTAAAACAACAAAAATATAGATAACAAATTAATATAAGAAAAAGATATCTATTAACTATAAGAGCTAGATACAAAAATTAATTAAAATTTAAAATTTTTTAAATCTTTTTACAATCTTTTACTATTTATTATTGTATTATATTAAAAGCTAAATACTTAAAACAATTAAATAGAAAACTTATATTTTGCAAATTTTGCAAAAACAAAAATTGTTAGCAAGATTGTCAAAACTTGTATTTAGATATACTAGAAATCTTAAATTGCTATATAAAAAGTAGATACAATTTTAAGTAAAATATAGAAAATCGACAAAAAAATATATATATATAGAAAGATATTGCAAAGAAGAAAATTTAATATTGCAATATTAAATATTCGAATTTAATAAGATTGTTAAATTTAGAAAAAATCGAAAATATATTGTTAAAAGATCGAGAGAAAACTATTATTACGCAAGAAAAATTGTTAAGAAAGTATAAAAAATTGTTAAAAAGATAGAAAAAGCTATTAAAAAGACAAAAAAATTAACAAATTTCAAAAGTTAGTTTTTCGAGATTTTTATTACTAAATTTAAAAAGATTAAACAAAGATATTAAAATTAACATTTGCAACAAATTCTATATTAATAGAATATTAGTTTATAAGAAAAATTTTACAATATATTAAAAATACTAAAATATTAAATTAGAGCATTTGTTAGTATTAAATTTGCAACAATTATAAAATTAATACAAATAGACTGACCGTTCGGTTCCAACAGTTGGAACCGAATTGCATAAATTATGAAAATACTAACTATATTAGGTTAAAACTTGGCCTAATTAGGTATAACTTTCGGGTCGGGTTATAGATTTCGGGGAAAAACCGACCCGAACGGTCAGTCTAAATACAAAGATATATTAGTTGCAACAAAGAATTAAATAATAAAAGACGCAAGAGTAGAGAATTTGTTTAAATTTATAAATTTGTTAAATATTTATATATAATTAAAGATATTAAAGTTAAAAATACTAAAGCGCAAAATTAATAATAAGATAGCTTTTAATTGCTAATTAGTATATTATTTAAAATAATTATTAATTTTAAAAATTATTGTTTTATTGTTTTCAAGAATTAGAAATATATTTTCTAGTATACTTAATATACAATTGCGCAATAATCGAATTATTTTATTGCAAATTTAAGTATTTTGTTTTTATAATTAATTCTAATTTGCTATTATTATATTTAATATTTACAAACAACAATCTAGTAGTATCTTGTTAATATATATAATCTAGAGAATTTTTTATACAATTAAAAATTGTTAATTGTTATATATTAATAGAAATAGACAACAAGAAAAACAAACTAACGCAATAATTATTTCTTAATAGAAATAAATAATATTGTTTAGATTGTAGTCAAGAATCTCTATAATTAAATTGTTGTTTAGAACAATAACAAAGCAAAAATAAATTATTAAACAATTAAGTTTTAATATTTGAAAATTGCTATACAAGATAAAGATCTTTCAAAATATAATATCTTTTATATTGCGTATTATTAAACTTTAATATAGATTGCTACAATTGTACTTTTACTAAATAAGTTAAGTATAAATAAGAAGTTTTAAATTAAGAGCAAACTTATTAATATTGTTTATTTATTTGTTAAAGAATTGATAAAAATCTATTGGAAATTTCTTACAATATTTGTTAATTTCGATATTTAGATAAACAAAGTATTTTATTTATTTAATATTAATATAATTCTTAAATATATTAATACTATAATTAAAATAACAAAATATTAAATTAATTGTAGCGTTCTATTGCAAAGACATTAATATTAATTGGAAAAAAAATATAAGTTGTTGCGCAATAGAATATAAAACAAATATAGTTTTAAATCGATTTTAATTATATATTGTAAAATAGAGTATAAGCTAATACAAAGTTAATTTTCTTTATTATTAGTTTAATTGTAATAATAATTATATATACGCAATTTAGATTTAAGATTTAATCAAATTTTAGAATTGTATAGTTAGTTAAAAGTTATATTAATTATAATAATTTTATTTTTTGTTTAAAGTAATAATATTTTAGATATAAGAAATCAATTTTAAGTCTTTTTAGATTAAGAAATATAACTTGTTCTTAATTAGTTCTTAAAAATTTATAATATTTAAGATTTTTTTAAGATTAAAAGAACAATAATAAGTGCAAAAAATATAAGTCTTAATTTTAAGCTTATTGTTCAAAAATTTAATAAAATTAAGAAATAAATATTTTGTTAACAATTAAAGAATTATTTATTTTAATATCTAGTAAATTTGCAAATCTATTTTAATAGAAATAATATAGACGATTTTTGTCTTTGTTTTAATTCGAGATTTCGAGAATTCTATTAAATACTTTTAAAAGATTTAAAATATAGATACTTATTATATTAATTTTATAATAAATTCTTGTATTAATATCTATATATATACAATAACTTGCAACAAAAACAATATTAATTAAAATATACTTTATGGCAATTTTAAAGAAATTGTTATTTGTATTTATATTAAATAGATTTGTATCTTTATTAAATAAATTTAATTTATTAATTTGTATAAATTTAGTCTAACTATAATTAGAATCTCGATTTATTAAAGATTTTCTTAAAGATATACAATAAATATTGTTGTATTTTAAGAACAATTTCGAAAACTTTAATTTAAAAATTTATAAAAAATTTTATCTAGAAATTTGCGAATAATTTAATTTCGAAAAAGAATATAATATATTACAAATTAAATATTTAAATAATAATAAAATACTATTTAGAATATAGCTATTAATTGATCGACATTATAATATAGAAAAAAAACTATAAAAATCTTTAATATAAAAATTTTGTAAAAATCTTTTAATTGAAGAAGAAGATATTAGATTTAGAAATTGCTCTATTAATAATTAAACAACTATATTATTCTTAAGTATAGTTAAACTTAGCTTTGTATTCGACAAAGATAACTTAATAGTTTAAAAATAACTAAAATAAAAAATAACAAATAAAATAGATAAATTGTTAACAATATACAATACAAGAAAGATACTAATATAATTTTATTGTAAATTAATATTAACTAATTCTTAATTAAATACAACTTAAAAGTCGAATCTTAAAAAGTTAGAAAATATATTAATTTCTTAATTGTTAATAGTATAATTAAAATAACAATTGTATATTGCTATTTTAAGATATTTAATTATTTTTTAATATTGTTTATTTTTTAAGCTAGCTTTAGAATCTCGATATGTAGAGTATGTATTGCTAATATATTTAAAAAAGATATTAACAAAGTTGTACAATTAATACTTTTTAATTCTAAGAATAATTCTAGTAATTTAATTGTTTTTCTTTGTTTTTTGTTGCACAATATTAGTTGCTTAAATACAAAAGATTTCTTAATTAAAATCTTAATTAATATTTGTTCTAAAATTTATATTCTAATTAATTTATATATCTATTTAATTATTAAATTCTATTAAAATATTCTTTACAATAGAAATAGTATTAAGAAAATAGTCTCGAATTGTTAGAACTTAATCTATAGTTTGCCAAAAATTTATATTATTTTAATACTATTTAATTAAATTTTTTACAAAATTAATAAATATATTTTCGATATAAAGCTTGTTACTAATTATTAAGAGAACTGCAATATTAATTATATTGCTAAAAAAATATAAAAAGAGTATATTTAGTACTTAAGTAAAAAAACTTAATAAAATACTAAAAAAACTTAATAAAAAAGTAAAATAAATTTGTAAAATATAAAATAAATTGTTTCTAAAAAAAATTGTAAAAATTATACTAATATTTAGTTAAAAAGTTTCGAGACTTTCTTATAATAAAATAATATTTTTTTAAGAATAAACAATAATAATATTAAGTAATTTCGAGATCTCGATATTTTAAATTGTTATTAACTTATATTTAAACAATAATAAAATCTATATAATTAAAAAAGAATAGTTTGTAAAATAGAATTTAATATAGAAATTATTATTTTAAGTAAGATTTATTAATTAAAGTTAATAATACTATATATATGTATTTATTAAACAACTTTAATTAATTTTAGTAGTAACAAGTTTATGTTATTTTAATTTCTATAATTGTATTGTTTATAATAAAGTTAATATTTTTTGCAAAAATTTACAATTAAATTCTAGAACTTTAAAAGCGTATTAATAGATAGAATGCAATTGCGTCTATATAATAGTAAGTTCTAATAAATATATTAGATAACAATTTAAATATCTATCTATCTATATATAATTAAAAGATAATTAATTAATATAAAATAAATATAAATATAAATACAATTTTATGCAATATAGTTATAATTATTTGTAAAGATATATATTCTAATATTATATTCTTATAAATATTAATTGTTATACAACAAAAGTTTCGATTAATTTAATTGCAAATTAATTAAATATATCTAATACTTATAGTTATTTAAATGCAAAAAAACAAAGCTAAACAAATAGTTGTTAATTTCTATAACAAAGACAATTTAAGAAACAACAAAATAGCAATAGCAAAAAAGAAAAGATTTCGATTAATAAAGTAGCTAGATATAGAAGTTACAAAATTAAAAAGTTTGCTAATAATATTAAAAATTATAAGCAAATATATTTACTTTTTTGTATATTAATAATATTTTGTTGTATACAATAGTTTATTAAAAATAAAATCTCTCTATTTTGTTTTTCTATTTATATTGTATTTTTAAAACAACAAAGCAATATCTATATCTATTAAATATTGCAAATCTTATTAATCTTGCTATAGAACTTAGTAAAAACAATAATATATAGATTTTTCTTTAATATAGAATTATATAGAATTAATTGTAACTAAAGCAATTGCAAACATCGACGTTTTATTTTCCCGCTTAGTTTAATAATAGTTTTCTAGAGCTTTCTAAGCTTTCTGAGCTCTTAGAGCTCCCTAAGAAAGTCTAGGGTTAAAATTAGATTACGTAATAAACTAAAACTATCTAAATAGACAAAAATCGTATTTTTAGAATTTTTTTTTTTTCAAAATTCGACGACTTAAAAATAACCTTAATTGAGCTTAGCTTCAAAAAGTTTTAATATTTAAAATTTATTATTGCGTTCGATAGTTGCATAGTTGCGTTAACATTAACGTCAAAATTTTATAAATCGCAAATTCGATCGATTCGAACAAAGTTTATTTGGACAACAAATTTTGATATTTCGACTATTCTATGCCTGCGATAGAGACGACGTCGACATCTCTAGATAGACAAGTCCAATAATAATAGACAAGACAAAAGAGATTTTAATTATCTCGCGAAAGTTTAACGTTTTGTCAAGAGACGTTTGCGAAAGCTAATTTAGTCTTTCGTTATTAGCGTTGCTCAATTAATAAGCGTAATACTTAACTATGCTTAGAGCTCTACAAGTCGTCTTTGCGCCCAATTTAAGATATAGTAACTCTTAACTGCATAGTCTTGCTCAGTCTTGCTAGCTTGCTCAGAGCAGCTTAGAGCTCCAAAAAAAAACGTCGATGAATCTAAATATTTATATTTATATAACAAAGAAATTAATTCTAAAACTAGTTAATAATTATAACAAAAACAATATAAATAGAAAACTAACACTTAATAATTAAACAATATATATATAATTAACAATTTTAAGAAATTTTATTGTTTTTAAGATATAATAGAAATCAAAATATAAAAATTCTTATATTATAGTATTTGTCTCTAATTATTTTTGTTTAAAAATTGTAATAAGTTAGTTAAACGCAAATACAATTGTAGTCGAAGTAAAACTTAAGATTTTGCAAAATCATATATATATAAGCTTGTACTTTTTAAATATAAAATATATAATAAAATTATACAACAAATTTAAAAAAGTTTTGCTTTTTTGCTTTTATATATTGCGTACTTCTAATAAAATTAAAAAACAAAATAATAATTTTGTTGTTAATTTTATAAAGTTTATATCTTTATTATATAAGATTCTTTATTTTAGTATAATAATTAATACAAAATATTTGCAAATTCTTTTAAACTTGATTTAAAATATTAAGATTGCAACAATTAAAAGTATTAACAAGAATATAGTTAAAAAAACAATTATAATATAGCAAACAATTAAATTTATAAATTTTAAATTGCTTCTTTAATTTTAAAAAGAAAAGATTATTTTTTAAACAAATTAATTAGAATTTTATAAATATATTTTAATACATTTTTACAAAATTAGTATATAATTACTTACAACTAAATATTTTGCTTATATTTATATTTAATAGAAAATTAGAAATAAAATTACAATTAGAACTTAATTTGTTATTAGAACTAGTTATATTATTATGTTTTTTGCAATTTATATTAGTTGCGTTTCTAGAATTAAAAAAAGAAATAAAAATAATACTAAGAAAATTTTATACAATAGTAATTCGAAAAATTAAATAGTAGTCTACAATAGTTAGATACTTTTGTAAAATATCTTTTTTATACAAATTAATAATATTTATTTTAAGACAAAATAAATAATCTCAAAAATTAGAGATTTTTATTAAGTAATAATAACTAAAATATATTGTTAAACAATTAGATTAAAATAAGATTCTTAACTTAATATACAAAAAAATATATTAAAAGAATTGTTATAATTTGTATAAATAGTTTTAATCTTTTAGATTTCTTCTATTTCTTTCTATATTAATTTATTTGCTTAAATTTTTTTTTTTTTTTATATTGTTAAAAAACTTATTTGCAAATCTTCTTTTAAAATATAAGAATCTTATATAGTATATATTTATTATAAGCAACAATATTAGTAAAAAAAAGAAAGAGTTAGATTAATATTTTTGTTTAATAATTTAGTAGATCTTGTTGCAAATTTAACTAAAGACAATACTAATATATATATAATAACAATATAGAAAGATTATAATATTTTCTAATATATTTAACAATAAGCTAAACAAATTTGCAATTAACAATAACAATAAAAAAAACAAAAATATTAATATTAGATTTAGAAAAAACATTCGATATAAGAGTTTTATTGTAAATAAGAAGAACAATATATATTTATATTATAAAAATAAGTTGTCTTGTATTATATTAATAATAGATAATACAAGTTATACAAATAAATATATAATTAATAGCGCTATTATAGTCTAAAAAATTTGTTTTTAGTTTTGCAAATTTATTAATCTTATAAAATGCTAGCAGATTTGTATTGATCTTAAAATTCTTGCAATTAACTTAATTCTTTAAAAGCTTATTTTTTTTAAAATTTTATAATATTTAGTGCAAAAATTTAAAAAAGATCTATTTATAGAAAAGTTTGTCGCAACAAATAGTATTTTCGAAGTTTAATTATTAAAAGTTATATTATTAAATTTGTAAATTTGTAATCGAAAAGTATTAAGAGTCTTTTCTTAAAACTAATAAATTGTATTTAGACAATATATTGTAATTGTTTTAATTTGCAAAACAAAAATAAGATTAATTTGTTTTTAATAAATTATAAATATAAATAGATACTTATACTTAAGTATCGAGATTAGTAAACAAACAATAATATAGTTGCAATTGTACAATTATATAAACAAATTTTGTTATACAATATCGACGTTTTATTTTTGAGCTCGATTTAATAACATTTTTCCAGAGCTCTTCGAGCTTTCTAAGCTCTCTAAAAAAGTCTAGAGTTAAAGTTAGATTATATAACTAACTAAGATAATCTAAATAAACAAAATTCGTATTTTTAGAAATTATATTTTTTTTTAAAATTCGACAAATTAAAACAATCTTAATTGAGCTTAGCTTCAAAAAGTTTTAATATTTAAAATTTATTATTGTGTTTAATAGTTGCATAGTTGCGTTAACATTAATATTAAAATTTTATAAATTGCAAATTTGATCGATTCGAACAAAGTTTACTTAAAAATTAAATCTTAATAATCTAAATATTTTATGCGTGTTTTAAGAATAACAACAACGTCTTTAAACAAACAATTCTATTAATAGTAGTTAAGACAAAAGAAACTCTAATTATCTCGCAAAAGTTTAATGTTTTGCTAAGAGATATTTGCGAAAGCATATTTAGTTTTTCGTTATTAGTTTTTCTTAGTTAATAAGTGTAATTCTTAGCTATACTTAGAGCTTTACAAGTTGTATTTGTTCTCAATTTAAGACACAATAGCTCTTAAGTGCTTAGTCTTGCTAGCTTGCTCAAAGCAGCTCAAAGTTCCAAAAAAAAACGTCGATAAATAATAGAGAGAATTCGATATTAAATTGCTAGACTGATCGTTCGGGTCGGTTTTTCCCCGAAATCTATAATCCGACCCGAAAGTTATATCTAATTAGGCCAAGTTTTAACCTAATATAGTTAGTATTTTTATAATTTATGCAATTCGGTTCCAACTGTTGAAACCGAACGGTTAGTCTATAAATTGCAAATAAATATAATTTTTATTACAAAAATAGTTTAGACAAAGCAAAAAATTACTACTAAAAAATTAATTTGCAAACTTATTATATTACTTAATATATATCTTTACAATTATCTATATTAAGACTAATTAATATTATATAGAAGCTTAAAAAAGTAAACAATAATAATTAATTTTTGAATAATATTTTTAGCAAAGTAATTTACAATTGTTTCTTTAAAGAGAAAAGCAACAAATAGTTCTACAATTGTTAAAAGAATACAAAAATCTTCTTTAACTTAATTAGTTTAGAATTGATTTAATTTATATTTAGCGCAATTTATTATTGTTTAACAAAACAAATATTTAATTTTTCTATAAAAATCTACAAATTTACGTCGAACAAAAATAACATATTTAGATTATTAATTTTAGCAAATTAATACTAATATATAGTAGAGATAATTAGATATACAAAAAAAAATAGAATAGATTGCTTATTATAAAGCAATAGTTTATAGATTATTTGTTTTAAAAACAAATTAATAAACTTGCAATTAAATCTTATAAATAATTTAATTATAAATATATGTTGTCAAATGCTATAGCAAACAATCTCGATAATATTTTTACTTATTTAGATTTCAATATTAAGAAATAGTATATTAAAATCGATATTAATTTGAATATTCTAAACAATCTTCTTAATTTATTAGATAATAATCGAGAAACAATAATGCAACTATATATATATAAAGAGTTTAATATAAACTAATTATAGACTAAAATAAAAATAGCTATAATAGCAATATTATATTGAACAACAATTTCTATAGAAACGCAATAATTTTGTTTTTTGTAAAAGATTGCTTAAAATAGCAATAATATTAATTGTAACTAATTATAGAACAAAACAAAAAATACAACAATTATAAAAGCAATAATAACAAAGAAAATAACAATAATAGAGTAAATATACTTATTTATACAACTATTGTGCAAAGACTAATTAAAGATATAAATAAATATAAAGCTAATATTAATATAAATAAATATAATACAAATAATCGAATCAAACTTTTAGTTAATATTTTAATATAGTTAGATTAACAACTATATTAACAACTATAATAATTTCGAATTTAATTATAAAAACAATAAAGACTTGCAATATTTAAATAGAATAGATATTTAAAATAATATTTAACTATAAATAATTAACAAAAGATTAATTGCAAATCGAATTGTTAATATATAGAAAAAAATTAATAAATATCTATCTCTCTTAAAATGTTGTTAGAAATATATTAATACTTTAAAGATTCTTAATTAATATAGTTAAACAAAAGTAGATAAAAATAATATCGAAAATTATATTAATATTAAGAAAAATATAGTTTCAGATATAAGTCTATTAATATATAGTCTTTTTTTAATTAAGTTTAAACTAATTATTACTTATAATACTAAAAAAAAAAATTAAAAATAGACAATTCTTTAGATATAAAAAGTAAACAATTTAATATATTAAACAAAATAACAAATTAATTAAAATTATAATATTAAAAAAAGAAAATTAAATTAAACTTTAATACAAACTATCTATTAAGAAAAAATAAGACTTAATATATTATATTAACAAACAATATAACAAAGACAATATAAATATTAGTACAATTTCTAAGATTATATATAACGCAAGCAATTATACTAAATTAATACAACAATTAAATTGCTATATCTTATAAACAAAAATTAACAATTATATCGACAATTCCGAGACCTCTACTTAGAAAGTGCCTGTTGTGAAAACTGCTAATTTAGCTATTAGTTAGTTTAGAATCTATTTAGCAACAAAAGTCTTAATACTTGCTTGATAGAAATTCAATTTTAATGTTCGAGATGCGTACAAACTCTTACAATGCTTCGCTTATATCTCTATTTGTTACTTGTTTATACTATAGTAATTTGTATAGCAAAATCGAACAATTTGGGAAATTTCTACGCGCGAATTATGCGTTGGCGAAAACGTCTTTATTGCGTAATTGTATTGTGCACATAGTAGTTGTAAATTGCGTTTGTAGATTGCGTTCGTAGATTGCGTTTATCGTAAAACTTAACAACGTACAAGATTAAATCTTGGCAAAGCGCGTATTAATTACGCGTTTGCAAATCTTGCTAATTGCAACCCAATCTTGCGCTTGATTATATAGAACGAGCACATTAATATATTAGCTAATTTGACTATTAACTACCAATAGTACTATTAACAAGGATTCCGGAATTGTCGATATAACAATTAAATTATTATTATTATAATAATATACAAAAATAATTGCAAAAAAATAATAGAACTTAATTAATTAATTAATTAAATTTAAGTTATAATTCTCTATTGTATTATAAGCTATTAATATATTTACAATATTAGCAAAATTAATAATATTAAATTATAAATGTTTTTTTAAATATTTGTATCTCGAACTTGTTCTAATAGTATTATGCAATTTATAATATTTTAAAATTCTTTTAATATATAGCATATTTCTAACACTTAAAGTTGTAAAATAACAAATAGACAAACAATATCTATATAAGTTGTAGAATTAATATAAATAAGAAGTTTATTTTAATAAACAAATATTGCAATTGCAATTAATATTAGTAGAAATAATAAATTAATTATAAAATTTAACACAATATATATATTTTGTATACAACAAACTTATAAAATTGATAATATTTTTTATTATACAACAAATACAAGATCGAGTCTTTCTACAAAAATACAAATTTATTAATTAAGCAAAATTTTTCGCAAATTTTTTAGAGAATATTGTTTAGAAATTCTAAATATTCGAATAATTGCAAATATCGAATTTAGAATATAGTAACTCTTAAGTGCTTAGTCTTGCTAGTCTACTTAGAGTAGCTTAGAGCTTTAGAAAAAATCGTCAATATTATAAGCAAAATACTATATAGAGAAAGCTAAATTAATTATTGGATTGAATTTCGATTTTAATTATTAGAATTAACTTAATCTAACAATATTAATATTAGAAATCGACTTAAAATCTAAGTTGATTTCTACTTTTTTAGAATTAACTTAATTTAACTTGAGTTAATTTTCGATTCTAATATTAGAAATTAAATCGAATTGGTAAAAACCGAAAATAATATTTTTATATTAAGATATACTAGAAATAGTATAAATTTAGTTTAAAAATAGATTTTTTTCTGCAAGTAATATATTATAGTAATATATTATAGTAATATATTATAGTAATATATTATAGTAATATATTATAGTAATATATTATAGTAATATATTATAGTAATATATTATAGTACTATATTATATTAATACAATTATAAATAAATATTTCTAATATATCTATTAATTTAATTTAATAAAATAATTATTTTTATTAAATTGTTACTAAAAATAACAAATTACTAAAAATAACAAATTAACAATTTTAATCGATTTTTCGAGTTAAGTTTCGATTTTAACTATAGAAATCGATTTAAATCAACTTTAGATTTCGATTTTAACTATAGAAATTAACTCGACTTTTCGATTCTAACTTTAGAAATCGATTTGACTCGATTTAATTTAATTAATTAAATTAAACTCGATTAATTAACTCGACGCAATTAATCTAGAGAAAGCAATATTACTATTATTGCTATATAAAAGTCTTTCTTATATTATAGTAATATAGTTATTATTGTCTAAAGATATATTACTTCTTAATTATATTCTAATAAATATTTCTTATTCTTCTTCTATTAATTTCACTTATTAAGTGCAAACAAAAAAATTTATAATAGAAAACTAGCAATTTATAAATAGCTTGCTTATTAATCTTCTTAAACACTAGAAGCTTTAAAACAAAATTTATTAATAATATTATATATTTTGTCTCTAGATTTGTCGCTTCTTTTATTGTTTTTAATATTTAAATAATAATAAATTGTAAATTTTGTATTAATAACAAAAAAAAATTTAAGCAATACAATACTTAATATTGTTAATTCTTACAATATTATTAATATTGTTAATTCTTACAATATTATTAATATTGTATATATATTATTAATTATCTTTATAAAAAACTTTCTTAATTTACAATACAATAGAAAGTAATTAAAATTTACTAACTAATATAAGTTAATTTACAATATTATTTAATATATTTCGTCTCGAAGTTTAAGACTCTTAAGCTATATTTTTTATTATATATTAACAAAAGTTGTTGTAAAAATAAATATTAAAAATTAAACTTATTTAATTTTAAAAATTGTTTTATTTATAAATAATTATTTAGTATATATTTAAAAAAAAAAGTATCGCAAATTAATAAAAAGAATTCTATTATATATTGTATAATTGTAATTTTTCTATTTTTATTTTGCGTTTGTTATTAAACAAGAAGTTTTTTACAAACTTCAAATAATTGCTTTTAATAATTTTTAACGTTTTTAATAAAATAAGATATACAAAACTTTAAACTTTTGTAAATTTAAATTTTATTAAGATAAATAGTTTGCGCACTTCTTATTTCGATAAGAGATACTTTTATTTTTAATTAATATACTTCTAGTTTTAGAATTGCAATTAATTCTAACAAAATAAAGATTGTTTTACTTTGTATTATGTACAAAATTGCTTACTATCTCTATTTAGTATTTTTATAATTTTACAGATCTATAATATTGTTATTTTATAATTTTGCAATTGTTGTCTAAGTAAGATAAATTATTTAATTCTTGAAATACTTCTTAAGACAATACAAATATATATATTATTAAAAGAATACAATATTGTTAAACAAAAATTAAAACTAAACTACAAATTTAGCAAAATATTTAAACTACTTATTAATTACAAATGCAACAATTATTTATGCAAAAAACTTAATACTAAGTAAAAGAGAATAAACAATTTTAAAATTAGTTGCTATAAAGCGTGTCTCGCAGTACTAGACCTGCTTCGCAATAGCGTGTCTAGAGTACGTCAATATATTTTTGGCAAAGAGTTGCGCGAACTAGATCCAAGCAAAACTAGTATCGAGTCAATAAATACTATTTGCGTATTGCTCTCTCTTGGTAGCAAGTAAGAAAACATCTTATAGAGAGCGAGGTTTTTCTCGCACTTGCGTTTCTTAGCAATTAGTTCTATTACAAATACTACTATTACTATTATATATACTATCTAACTTGACTCGCTTAACTACGCAGCTTTATTCAAAGAGATAGTAACTACTTTACAATTGCTCTTTTCGAATAAACACTCTTTATAAAGAGTGTTTAAATGTATAAACAATAAAAGTTTATTATATAAAATACAATTATAAGAAGAATAAAGTATCGAATATCTTTGCAACTTTATAAAAGAAAAAGAAAATAGTTAATTTACTAATTGCAATTAATCTAGTAATTAAAGTATATAAGTAGACTTTATTATTTATATAAATTATATATTGCTAATTGCTTAATAATACAATTTTGCGAGAAATCTTTACGCAATATTGTCTTAATAATTTTAAATATCTTTTTATTAATTAAGATATCTACAATCTAAAGAATAAATTTAGAATAAATCGATAAAAATATATATATATATCTACTTAAGCTCTTTTGGAAACTCTATATTGTAGCTGCTAGTTTATAAAGATTAATTTACGAAAAAAACTAAAAAGATAAAAAAGCTCTTCTTTGTATATAAAAATATACTAAAAATACTTTATAAAAATCTAAAAATACTAATTATAAATTATCTATACAAAATAAACAAATACAAGATATTATTGCTTATTGTTTGCGAGATTATTGTTTTAGATATTATATTTGTTATCGATTTTATCTTTATTAAAAAATATAATAAAAACTACTACAATTAAGTTCTATATTATCTAAATTAAATATAAGCTAGTCTAGAATTTACTTGTTCTTACATTATTATTTTTCTATATTTGTAACTAGTTATAACAAAGATACTAAGTAAATTCTAGATCTTTAATATCTTTATCAAAATATAACAAAAAACTACAAAACTTTTTTTGCAATAAATAAGAAATAAAAGATGTTCTTAATCTTCTAATATATTATTATTTATATTTATATTTTTACTTTTAATATTTTTATAATTATTGGAATAGAACTTGTAACTATCTACTACAAAAATTATTGCAAAATATTAATTATCTATATATTATCTATTTAAAGTTCTTAAAGAATCGACTTTAGAAATATTATATTAACAAAATTAAATATTATTATATTATTATAATCTTATATACAAAAGATATTTATTAAGTTTTAAAAAGCAATCTAAAGTTTTCTATAATAATCTAATAATAATAATAGATTGAATCGAGATAATACTAATAAATTAATTAGAAAAATATTACAAGAATCTTGTTAAAACTAAAAGAAACATATTGTTTAACTTCGAATATATAGTATTTCGAAATCTTATTAATTATATTACTTTGTATATTATTTAATAAATTTAAGATTTTTTTTTTTGCAAAATTCAATATCTATGTCTTTAGCTTTATATATTGTTCTACAATTTTGAAAACAATAATATTTTTATATTAAAAAGAAATTAATCTTTATTCGATTTTTCTATATTTATTTTATTAATCTTTTTTATTCTATTTTTATAAAAGATTTTTTTTTTAAAACAAATTTATATTTTGTTTTACGCAAATGTTTTTCAAATTAAGCTCTTTCGAAGTTCGCATTATTAATACTTCCAAAAAAAAAGAAAGATATTCAAAAACAATAAAAAAAATTATTTTATTTATTTGAATAAATATATTACAAACGATAACGTTAATAATAGCAAAAAACAAAAATTTATTAAACAATCTTGTTGTATAAAAGCTTATTAGTAAGACAATAACTAAAGTATTAGCAAACTACAATATTTAATTAAACAAATTATTTTCGTTTATTAATCTTTTAAATTTAATCGATTTTGCTAATTAATAAATTTTTTTAAAATAATAAAAGATTTTAAAATTATTTAGATTAGCCAATAATAATATCTTAAAAAATAATATTATATTTTAAGTCTTTGATTTAGACTATTTTTAACTAGATTTTAAGAAATTTTATAGCAAAAACAATATTTGTTATAATTCTAGATATTGTAGACTTTTTTGAACATCGCTCTAGACTTAATTGGGACTAGCGTCCCTCCTAGTTGTCTATATAGTATTTGAGATTCTTTGTCTCTGATTCCGACCCCTATAGTTAGTATTCTCGTTAGACTATCTTAAATACTACTCTGGTTCCGTTACAATATTGTTACTATTAAAAAGAAAAATATCTATTGAAAAATATATACTTTTTGTCGCAAAGTAAACAACTATATTACTATTATTAGGAAAAAGAAAATTAGAAATTATATTTTTATATGCTTTTAAGATAATATACTATATTAATAATTAAATAATCTTATTTAAAAGAAAAAAGTTACAATAATTGTTTTGTTTAATAAATTAAAATATATTTTTTGTTGTTTAAAAAAGCAATTTAAAATCTTTATACTAATAATCTAAAATAAGCTAAATCGAGAAATCTTTTTTATAAAGAATTTGCAAAACCAAAAAGAATTGTATATATATATACAAAATATAAAGTTATATATTATATAAACAAATTTAAGTAAAAATTTAATTAAAACAATCTAAATTTATTATTATTTATCGTTAGAATTTTAAACAAATATTTTAATTCGAAAATTTAACAAATTAATAGCAAATTAAAAGAAAATATAACAACGTATTGCTTTATTTTAAGAGAAAAATAAATTAAGTTAATTTTTAAATTAGTCGAAAAATAAATTAAAAATTTATAAATTGTTTTTTCTTTAATTATTATTTTAAACAAAAACAAGAGAATTTTTCTTCAAATTATTAAAGATTTTACTATTTTTTGTATTAACAAATTTTTTTATTTTATTAACTAAATTTTTTTTCTTTGCAATAAAACTCTCTTTATTAAAACAAAAACTGAATTTTTTTTATATTAATAACAAGATAGAAGTTTATACCAATTAATAAAATACAAATATAGTTAAGTTAAATTAAACTTAAACTTACTCGAGTCAATTAAATATTTAAATATTTAAAATATTTAAAATTGTTTTATTTTTAATAATATAGTTGCTAATAATTATTATTAAAATAAATTATACAATTTAAATAGAATTTTTATTGTAAAAAGAGAATATAACAAATTCTTACTTTATTACAAAACAAACAACGCAAATTTCTTTTCTTAAATCTTAAATTCGCAAATAATATATTAACAATTTTAATTATATTTCGATAATTAAGACAAAAATCTAAAAAAATAAAATAAAGAAAAAGCAAGAGTATATTATAATTACGCATTAGCAAATATTAAGATATTGTATTCTTAATATTGTAAAACTAATTTTTGTAACAAATTTTTTAATAGAAAGAATAGATTGATTGCGTCGGATCGATTAATTAAGTTCGAGTCGATTAATCGAATTAAATCAAATCGAGTTAATTCTAAAAGTTGAAATTAAAAGATCAATTTAATTCCTAAAGTTAAAATCGAAACTCGAAGTCGATTCAAGTTAATTTCTAAAGTTAAAATCGGAATCCAATTCTATAATCGATTCAAATTATTATTTTTAGTAAATTTTATTATTTTTAGTAATAACTTAATAAAAATAGTTAATTAAATAAATTCAACTAATAAGTATATTAGAAATATCTATTTATTATTGTATTACTATAATATATTACTATAATACATTATCTATAAAATAAAAAAACTAATTTCCAAACCAATTTTAAACTATTTTTAGCATAATAACGTAATTTTCGATTTCTTAACAATTCAATTCAATTTCTAATATTGGAATCGAAAATTAACTCGAGTTAAATCGAGTTAATTTTAAATTAGTGCAAATCAAACTAAGTTTCGAGTTAATTTGTAGAGTTAAAATTATTGGATTAAGTTGATTCCAATAGTTGAAACCGAAACTTAATCTAACAATTAGTCTAAGAAAGAAAAATAGTAATAAGAAAAATAACAAAAATATAAGTAGTTTTTTTGTCAATATAATATATTATATCTTTTTACAAAAAAATATTATTAAAAAGCTAATTTATTAACAATATTAAAATATCTTTAATTTTAGAAACAAGCTTTATATTTATATACAATTGTGCAAAAAAAAAGAGAAAAAAAAGTGTTTAAAATTTATTTTTAAAGATTTTCGACAATATTGGTTTTTAAAACTCGCTTTTTCAAATATAACTACGCAAAAAATAATAGTTTTTTCGATAATATCTTTTAAAGAGAACAAAATAATATTTAGAATATAATATTATATTACAACAATAATTAAATATAGTATCAACAAATTATTAAATCTCTTTTGCGTAAATTTTAGTTATAATAAATTTATAATAAATTGCGCTTCTATTAAAGCAAAAATATTTAATATAAAGATTAAAAAAATATTTTTCAATTTTATTAAAAGATATCGACGTGACAAAATATATTTCGTACAAATAATTTTTTGTAAATATTTATTTAAAAAGCAAGAACAAAAATAATAACAAAATAAG
>JAABUW010002999.1_pt1 | contig 24668 bp, 35 predicted proteins | sample 5560081 | NCBI WGS metagenome assembly JAABUW01 (sample SAMN10711882, study PRJNA513363) | rock metagenome | isolation source: Antarctica rocks | place: Antarctica: Victoria Land, Knobhead sud | reverse complement strand
CATTCTGGCCCATGGAAGTGGTCGAAGTCAACCGTAGGCAGGTGGGCACGAGAGAGCAGTTTCATTACGCCAAAACCATCGCTCGTCTCAGGAAGCGACATAACCCGGACGACACCGAATTGGGCTCGACCAGCTTCGTGGAGTTGTCGATCTGTAGAAACGTGGCCAACGCCGGCCCTCGTCAGGTCGCCTCTCTCCTCCCTTACGTCTCCGGCACCGACGGCAAGATCCTATGCATCATTTCGGTCGCCTACGCCAATGCCAACATAACCGCGTTCATCGTCACACCGTTCATCCGGGTAGCCAACACCATACTCAAGGAGACCCTTTTGAAGGACCTCGATGATCCTTCCTCTCTCGATGCCGCCGAGTTCGATGCCACAAAGATCAACGCCTTCGACTTCGAAGCCTTCGAAGCTGACGTTGATTCAGCCTATGCGCAGTACCTTGCTCGAGCAGGTTCCCGTCCGGCATGACTGAGTTCAGTGGTCGCCTCTAGTCGTGCACGAAGGGAGACAATTCGAAGATGAAGGGGAGGAAGATGGTTCAAACCTGAATGAAAAGGATATCATTCGATGGGGAAGAAGAGTGAGGGACCAGCACGAAGCCATCATATAAAGCAAGCATACATGTATCTAAAGCGAGCACGAGGAGCTTTCATCGTCCATGAGAGCAGAGAAATACGATTCTGTTTTCTAACCAACCTTTCTCGCTCTCCAGTTTCTCAAGCGTCCGCATCTCCGACCGATTACATTGTTGCTCACGGGGATCTCCGGCTTCCAACTCACACAGCTTATCAGCAGTCCAATGATCAATGTTGGACCTGCAAGTCGAGCCTCTCCACCAATGCGATATCGCCAAACTTGTGAGCCCACATCCGGACGTTCGGTGGAGAGCGGGTAGCAAGGTCATCTCCACCTGACGACATCCGGCTCCAGCGCTGAGCCGATTGCCAGTTGAGGATATTCCGGTATTGTCTTGATGTGGTCCAGGACTACCCGCTGGAGTATCGCAAGTCGACCTCTCGCCCGGAAACCCTGAAGCATTGTCGGTGAGTCAATGTTGAAATCCGTCCCGTCCGCAACGATCACAGCGGTATGTACCTCCTCACCATCCTTGTCAAGCAGAAGGGCGGTCTTGTTGGCCCAGAAGAGCTACGCCTTGATCTCAGTCACGAGACAGCTACTCGGTTGTAGAAGTCGACAAAGTCGAAAAGCTCAGCCCGCATTCCTTACACTACAACAGCGAAGTCCACGCGAGCACGGTCCCTCTCTCAACGGCCCTTCACCACGCACATCATTCTCTCACTGCCCGTAGATCCAACATGAGCAAGCGGCGCTATCTGGATCGAGTCTGACCCAGATGATCGTTACGTAGTAGTTATCCGCTGAAGAGTCGATTGTCTCCAGTACAATCTGGCGATTGCAGCCCATAGCCTTCTCGTAGATATTCCCTAGAGTGCGCGTATGACCTACATTCTAGATGGCCAATCTCAGTTTGGCAGAGAGAACTCCTTGTCTTCTACGACGTAGACTGCGGAAAGCTGCGCAGACTACCTCGCCAACCAAGGCATCTTCGTCCAGTGCCAAGGTCGACGTTAGGTATATTGTCCGCAATTGTTGCCGCTGCCTCAGCGCTGCTGGTCTTTGCAGTACCCCTTCTCAACCCGGTCTTTGCATTGTGGCCTCCCAGAGCTCGCTTCCTCTCATCCTGGTATTTGTAGTGGTGTTGCAGAAGCCGAAAGAGATCTCGCCGAACGAGGTGTCGCTGAAAGAGGTTTCGCTGATGTAGTAGTCTGCCAAAGGGTCCTCCTGTAGCTGCCGAGTATCGAATTGCAGGTAGACTGCAAAGTTGGAGCCTGGAACAGCTTCCACGTAATTCTCGTTTGGGTGGTACGGAATGTCGTACTCCTGGAGAGCATTACCCCTAACGAGCAGGGCAGCGATGGCGTGCGGGGCTGTCTCCAGCTTCATGGCTCGTTCGTGCCCGCTCGAACCTCGAGACGTGGACTGGTATGCAAACCGTGATATCCGTTGCGACTAAGGTCTGACACTAAAGTGCCCTTCTAGAAGCTTCTCCAAACTTCCTTTGCCGACAGAGTTTCTTTCCGCGCTTTTGCCTGAGGTTTCAATGTTCACATGAATCAGTGAATTCGCAGTTTGGGCTGTGGGAGGACTTTACTGTTGCTTCCAGACTTTATTCCCTCGAAGGCTCTTCTTCGCATAGAAAGCGACGCATTCCCCTGTGACCCTCGACCGCTCACCTCTGCCCAGCAACTGCTTGAGCTTCATCCTACTCCTATCATCCGCGCCATAAGGCCGGTTCCAAAGGCTCTGTAGATCACGGCAGTTTAGTACAAGATGGTGAAGTTGTCGCGATTGTGCTGTTCGAGATCTGTCTTCGAAACGTCAAGTGGAGCAGACTCAGACTTACCTGCTCGGCTCGTGTACTCTACAGTATTGCAAGGGTTGACACTCCTGTTGATTCACTTGGAGTGTCAAGCTTTGCCGCCGGTAGAACTATAATTTGAGCTTAATTGGACCGCAACCCGTTCATGCTGGCTTTCATATGCGCCTCTCAGAACGAAGTACACGACGAACAAATCATCTTGAATCGCGATGCAGGCCAGAGTACCATCTACAGACTCCGCCTTCGTTCCAAAGGCAGCACGAGATCTGAGTTTTGCGACTAGTTACATCGCTTACCGAGCTCTCCGACTGGAATGTTTAGGCCACAGGCATAGACACTCCTCGACGTCACGATGGCATGTTTAGTGGTGGTCTAGGATGATTTCGACACACCGAGGACGCTGCGACCACAAACCAATCTGGCGCCTTCGAGACGGAGTCGGTCAAAGCACGGTTATCGGGATGCACGAGCTGGGGCGCCAAACCTAAGTTTCTGTTACCTTCTCCGCTTCCCAGCACGCTGGTTCGAGCCGACGACACGTCCACGCAGAGGCACGAGCAGAAATCCAGGTCATGGCGGACCGAGAATTCCAGCGCTACGGTGAAGCCAATGACCTGCCTCGAGCGCATGCATCCCAAGACGAATGCAGTGGTGAGGACACGCGAGCCATGAGGCGGGTCTGAGAGCCTTCATCCCGTTGGATTTCATCAAGGATGCTCTGCTGCGCCACAATACTGGAAGCGGGACTGCGGCTCTCAACATCGCGACTCACTTGTTGTCGTGCGAGGCAGCATGATGCAAGACACAGCCAGGCCACCCGAATGCGGCTCCTCTTCCACACCTTGGCGGCGCTGTCGAAGCATCTTCGGGCTTCGCGAGACACTTCTTTGCTCTATTCCTCTCGCATGCTCGAGATCGGTGCCGCACTACCGAATGAGCATGGGTGCTGGCCGAAGTGATCACGACTCAGAAGCTGTCTCGCTTGCTAGCCGCTTCTGCACTTAACGATGTCTCCACGTTCGACGCAGAATCTCGTCCAGGGTGGTACGGAATCGATACGGGTGAGATCATGACTCAGCGCAGGATCTGGTGCTGGGACGGCAGCGACCAGTGATGATTTGGGCCACTAGTCGCTTCTTCTCGAGTCGTAGATCTCCTCTCCGGGCCTCTCCGGACTCCGATTACTTGTTGGATTGTTCTGAACGGTCAGGGTAACCATCCTCGAATGCAGTATCTCGCGCTAAGTATGGATTTGATCTGTGGTCGTCGGAGCTCCGAGAAGCTGATCATGGGTGTGTGATCGCAATAGCATGTTCGAGATATTGCGAGAGCCGTCATTGAGATGCGGATGTCTTGTGGAAGACCATGCGGGGCCAGAATATGGAGATCGAAAGGCTGCTGCGCGTTCAATGTGCTTGTGCGAAGCATGATAGCCGCACCGGTCCCGGATTTGTCCTTGCATTCGCGCGCCTATGGAGCCGCCACTGCGCGTTCTCGTAGATTGCCGGAACGAGGTGATTGAGGTGTCTCCGGTGGCTAGACGAGTCGGGTCTAACGAGCAATGATGCGGAAAGGATTTCGGCATTGCGCGCTGGTGGCGGGACAACAAGACGATTTGCCCGTTCTCTGCCATCTGGAGAGGAAACAGCCTTCGACGGTAATATTGTCATTGAGCACATCACTATGCTCGTCCTTCCTCAGGTAGGAGCATAATGTGCGGCAGTGGTGTCAGCTTTACTGACGTATTGTGCCGCAGTGCGTGATGTTGTTCGCGATAGGCGGACTTTCGGTGTCGCTGATAGTACCACGAATGAACTCGTCGAGCAGTTCCACGTTGTCGAAGTTCACATTGCATCCCTTTAGAAGCGGTTGCGCTCGGTATGTCGCGGTCGCCGCTGCAGCAACGGGTGCTACGCCAGCCTCAATAGCGTACACTGTGACTCGATTGTCTATTGATTTGGCACGGTGTATTTCTGATCCGGCTTCCTGTGCATGTTCGCTGCGGTGTGCTCATTGCCGTTGCTGCACTGGCTGAGAATGTTATAGGAACTTGCGCTTCTCTTCCGAGCAGGAGAACTCGCGCTTCTCTGCTTTACAGACCTTTGAGCCGCGCTCTGAAGACCATCTTCAGCGACATTCCTAATCGTGGTTATGTATACCTCAGCAGTTCGTGCGTGTCCAAGGACCTCAACGAACCTTACGAGCAGCAGCGCAATCGCGCATCCGGTGGCTTTCCCTGGAGCAGTTGCTGTACTGAATAACGACTATCATGAACTTACGCTGCTCTTCCGTATAATCTTCTGAGCTGTGGCCGAGCTCTGAAGATATATCAGCTATGTTCAACACATGATGTACTTCTGGTATTGCTCCCCTTGCATGTTGACGATGGTGTAGGTGTCCGACACTCCTAATGACATCCGACGTAGTGGGTTGGCGTGTCGTGCAGCCTTTTTGGTGGCAGCTTTCTGTACTTCACCGTAGTAGGGTAGTCTTTGTGGCAGCCTTGTTAGGCTTCTTGGCCTGGTGGCAGCTTTCTTCGTCGTCGCAAGGTAGGGAAGACCGCCTCACGCTGCTCAAAGGTAGCTTAGGTTGTGCTTTGGCAGTGGTGAGGAGTCCTCTTGGAACGGTAATGTGCCGTCCTCCACCACCGCGACGGAGGATGTTGAAATTCGGCCTCGTCTGATTAAGTGACTGTCCGGTCTCCTTCGGCCGTTCTTCTGTCATGACGGGCGCGCAGCAATCGCACTGTCCGCACGCCGCTCCTCCGTCTTGAACGCTTTCGGAGCAGGCCTCTGGATCTCCTCCCTCAAACTCGCCGCAGTCGAAACCGGGGGGGGGAGGCGAGGTAGAGCGCTAGCTGGCACGATGGTCGCGCAGCCACGGAGAGACATAGCTTTCGATGGCCTCCTCGTCTGCGGTATCTCGAAAAGCTTCCAGCTCCGCCTTCTTGTCTTGGATGGCGGCTAGCTTCTCTGCGTAGTTGTCTGCTCCTGCATCCAGCGTGTCGGCCAGGCTGTATTGGAAGTCGATGTCTTCCTCGAGGTCGTCTTTTGCAGTAGCGCGAGGCATGTTGATTGTGGTAGGGTTGTGGAGGATTTTGACGAGGTTAAGATGGCTTGATTGAGCCGTGACGAGCTGTAGTAATGGCGTGGAGGCGGTGGTGCTGAACTTGCTGAAAACGTTGGCGGTTGGAAAATGTGCAAACAGCGCTCAGCCCAACAGAACATCAGTGCCCCGCGCTGAGTGAAGCAGGAGATGGTTGGAGTAGGCATCTCGCAGCACGCGCTCTGCTCTTCCCTTGGCCTTGAAGTCCAGTACATGCGCGATCGGTGTCGCAGCGGTGGACTGGATGCTGCTGCTCGGAGGAGTAGGATCGAAGGAGGCGGCCATCGGCGGGTTCGAGCGATGGAATGGCCAGCGCGGAGAGGGAAGGTGTGTTGGGGTGGTGCTGGCGTCGGTAGCTATCAGCTTCATGGGAATGGTGAGGTGGTGCTGGAGATGCGCGCCAAGCTTGGCGGGGCTCGACTCGGGACTCGGAAGGCAGCTCGGCTTCCACACCTCATACGCTCACACTGCACACACGGCCTCGTCGTCCTCGTCGACCGGTCTTCGAGCATCGAGCGAGCTACGGGCGGCTTAGCTTGCTACTAGCGTCTCGCCTACCTCGGAGCCCATCCACCTCCGAGACCGACCTTACGGATTCTCCTCACCTCCTTCCACCCGAGCGCAAGCCTACTACCTCCCCTCCGCGAAACTACAAAGCGATGAAGCAATGAAGCCATGAAGCCATACATCAGCCCAGCTCCAGCGCAGCCGAAGCCAGCTTGAGACGCAAGGCTCAGAGACAAGTAGTTCGAGATCCAAGAGCGTATCGCGAATGGACGAACAGGACCACGAGAGTATGCAAGGATGGAGAAGAATGTTGCGGAGCTCTGGCCTGGATGATGCGACGGTCGCGGCCTGCTAGAATTGGGTGGACACATTCGACTATCAGAAGGAGCTCGAGCGTTCAGACTCGCATCGTCGAATGCTAGGCGGAGGACGAGCAAGTAGATTTCTCCGGGCAGAGTTGCTTCAGGTAACTTTTGACGGAGACGTGGACGGGTGGGGAGCCATGATCTCCATTCAAGGCGATGCGATTGCGAACACCGCCGAGTACTGCTTCATGGCCGCTGGGTGGAGAGAAACCCCCCACCCGAAACTATTACTTTGGGTCGATTGTGCCAAGCTTCGTTCGACTAAGCTGCCAAAACTCTTCCTCGACATCTTCCCAAGTCTTTGTAGGAGCATTCCATTACTTCCACCCCACACGATATCATGGCTACGACAATCATAGATGGCGATGAGCTTATGCGGTAGGCAACTTTACTCCACATCAGTATACAGGCTTCTAATGTGCTCCTTCTAGGGGTTTGCAGGATGATGTCATGTGGAATCTAGTCATCGGTGAAGAGCAAACTTTTCCGATGCAAGGACTCGTGCTCAAGTGTCTATCGCCCGTCCTTGTTGCAAGCATGAGACACAACCCAACGTTGGAGCAGATTGAGGCCAAGGGAGTGATTCGGCCGGGAGCAGGTGGCTTGGAAGAATGGAAGCTTGTTCTGCAGTGGGCTTACGAGAGGTGTATCGAGGTACGGCGGCGAGGCACGAAGCTCCTCATCGACTGCTACATCTTGGGGGACTTTCTGGATCTTGCCGATGAGTTCATGGATGAGGTGATGGGTAGGCTACTACTCTCGCCTTGTCATGAACGAGAAAGGCAGCACCCCAAAAGTCAGGAGGTCGACAGCGAGGTGTTGTTAGATGGCCTCAGGAGAGGCCCTCGACTACTTCAGAAGCTCTTGGCGGAGAGTCTCTTTCTGATGAGAGACGAGTTGACACCGCAAGAAAAGAACGATTATGACGGGGTGGGTGGAATCGCAGCGGCGATATTGGAAGCTGCGGGAACATACCTCAACTATCAAGAGGATATGTACGATCGTGTGGGCATGGCCGACCCCGAGCGTTGGCAGGAGTTCATGAAAGGTAAGGAGACTCCGACAGTCTTTCGAGAGACCTAGCAGAATTCACAGGCGATCACTCCACAGCAAAGCATCATTTCACGTCGGATTCACGAATTGAGGCTGACACACCACACCACAGCCATCGCCACGCCGCTGCCACCACCAACTGGACGAGTCCGTCGCCATCGCTGCTGACGTCGCCGCTATTACTGCCATTCGTAACCTGCGTATACCGTTCGGGCTGTGACAATCTGAGCGACCGATTTGCGGAGGCTTCAAGCGCAGCAGTCAACAAATCCCACGATGAGATCGCCGAGCGCGTGATGGATCAGATGTCACTTCTGACTACTGTCGGCCATGCTCTAGCTACCTAGATCGGATTTCTCATAGCCTGGATGCAGCGGTGATTCTGTGGGGCTGAGCGCAGCCAACTTCTCACCAGCCTCTGGCCTTCCTCCGAGCCACCCGAACCAATGCGCCCCCCAACGCTTCCGAAAGACCGCGACACGACGTGCCAGCAAGCGATTGCTGGGCCTACGCCCATCGCAGGACGATGCTGTTCATTCTGTTGCTCGTACCACAGGCGTGCCATCATATACTGTCGACCGTTCCGCGTCGCCAAGCCTCCTCAACAAGCTTGAGCATCCCCAGGCCGGCCTCGAGAGCGGGTCCATCAAGAAGATGTGTTCGACCATGAGCCGCGAGTCCGACTTGTGCACGAAACCACGCCGAGTCCGATCCCATCACGCTCAAACAGAAGCAAGTCGAGACCGGCATAAGCGGGACCATGAAACTGCGGATGGATCGAAGAGGAGGCCGCGGGCTCCGGTTTTAGGCCGCACGATGATCCGTAGCGGAGTTGGCCCCGAACGCGTTGACGACGGAAGAAAGCGTCTGCCTGTCACAGATCCCCTAACCTTCTTACTGCTGCAGAGAGAACCACACTCCAGACTACGCTCGTAGTGAGTGAAGGACAATAGGCGCGGAACAGAAGATCTGCTCCGAGCGGAGTCCGTTCGCGGCTCCGACTAAGAACAAAGGTTCTCAATACTGCTTCCACCGCAAGGTCCCAATCCGACCTTACCGTCTGTAGATCTTCACCCTTTCTCATCTCACGACTCCTCTCGACCGCGCCGCAAATTATCCGGTCAGAAAAGATGAAATTGCCTATACGTACGCTTCCAAAATCCAAGTTATCCTCATTCCATCAGCACAGTTCAAGCAGATCCAGCTACAAAATATCTTTCAAGGCCACCAAAGTGCAGATTAGCCGGCAGAAGCCCTCTTCTCCGCCCCGGCCATCGCAGGCGCGCATATTGTCGAACATCTCAATCGCTTCTTGCTACTAGCCTTAGTGTCGGCATTAGCTAGGGCGGCGTCTACAGTCTCCTCGACGGCGGGGGGGTCTGGCTCTGTACAGGAGGCGCTGTTAGTATGGATATCAACACACATCATAGAGATTTGTCAAGTTACGGTTGTTCGCGGCCTCGTCGACCTCGTCGACCTTGTCAATATTCTTCTTCAATCCGTGCTGGGATCTGTGGAAGGAAGAGGCAGTTCCAGAGCACCATGCAAATCTCACTTAGGTGAACGGTGGTGCGACTAGAGCCTAGCCGTTTACTCCAAGACGACTTCGTGAGTATTCCTGGTTAAGGGAGCATGTTCGTGAAGCTACATCGACGAAGCTCAAGACTGGGCGCAGGTAGAGATATGAGGACTTTCTGTTGGCTGAGATCGACGGACCGCAGATTGCTCAATGGGCGTGGTGGCTTTTGGGAGGAGAGCTACTGACATCGTGTCAGCTCCTGATTCGTAGTGCCTCATCCGCTGTCGACTGCTTCTCGTACATTATGGCATAACATACCCGACCATGCCATCTTCTCCATCGTCAGCTTCTTCGCCGTCTGCCTTGTTGCCGTCTATAGGAATTCAACATTGCCGCCTCCGCGTCCGGGTCCTCGAGCAGGATGCGCCGGCGCCTACACATATCGGTTAGGCGTTGCCACGATATGAAGACAAGTGGTTACTTACTAGCGGCTGTGATATGGTGCCTTGGAGCTCCTACATTTCGTGAACGCGGTTGATCCTATCTCCTTGTGTGGCATCATTATCACCTACTCCGCGCGGCGTCGTTCTTCAGTCCAGTCGCTTCTACCGACCTTTCTCCGCTGATAGACTACCAGCTCTCGTGTATTTGCCACGGATCCCACATATCTGATGTCTGTCGCGACCGCTTTCCTGCTTCTCGGCATCCGTATCTTCGATGTCGATATGCTTCGCGCTCTGCTGCATGGGTGTCCATCAGAGGTGGTGTGGAGTTGGCACCTTTGCGACGCCTTCATTTGCATTCGGAGTAGAATTGCCGCCTGCGACGGCTTCTGCTAGTCCTTCTCGAGGGATAGCGGTGGATGTGCGAGCGCATGCGATCGGAACGATTCATCGAGGCTGGGACTGACCGCCGGGTGCTTGATGAGAGTGTTCTGGTTCTCAAGGTGGCGATCGGGGTGGTGATGTTGTACATGTAGTTCGGGAGGGGCGCCAGGGTGTAGTGAGTGTATTGCGGTTCGGTGAAGCAAAGCCTCCACCTCTCCCGCGGGGAATTCCAACCTGCTTTCTTCCCACCCTGCCTATGATCACAATCGCGACAGCGAGGATGCATGTCGCGTTCATTCGACGCACCTGGAGGACTCTACCGAACAGGTCTTGACCAGCAGCCGCCAATATTCGTGGACAGGGGCGCCGCAGGGGTAGCGAAGCTAGCCTCCAGGCGGATACCTTGAGAGTGACTTAATGTGAATGTGGAAGAAGAAGACGAGGAAGAACGTGGAAGCTGGTTATGTTTGGATCCTCCCCCCTCGACCCCAAGGTAGGGCAGGCAGAGTGCTATATGGTCTCCACGACCGGCTAATCTTGGCAGGACCATACACACAAGAAGGCGAAATCGACTCGATGGACGTTCATCGGAGACCACTGTTATGCGGCGACGACGAGGAACGAGTACCGTGATGAGATCTGGGGACGCTCGTGATTAAAGCGCAAGTGGCATGAAAAGCTCAAGACAGCGAATGCTTAGATTCTAATCATGCGCTTTCAGCGATCGCCACGACAGCGATCGCCACGACAGCTCCGCCAACGCCTCCACACCCATTCGACCGCTTCTACGACTGTGGTCGCGGAGGAGGACCCCTTTATGGCACGGCGTGGGATGTGCTGTATGGCTGATTACCCGGAGGCCAATCACATACGAACATTCTTGCCGTGATTCCAGAACACGGCATATATCAATCATTCCACATCGGCATCTTCGTAGTCTCCACCTCCCTGTCGGAAGAGACTTGAATAACTGTTGGAGTGCCGAGATGGCAGCACAAGAGCACCGTCAACCAACCGACAAGGGCCCGATCCTGAGACCAATGGATAATGCAGTACACCGAGAACTCGCAGTACTGCGCTCGTAGAGCACAATGTCGAACATCTCTTACTTGGCTGGTATCACCTCATGCTCGGAGTCACGAAACCGACGGGCCTCGCGCTGCTGACGTACATCTTGGATCCTTCTCTCTGGCATCAGACACGATTTGAAGTCCGTCAATGCAGTAATGCTGGCAGGACTAATCTTGCCATGGAACTCATCTTCGTCGCTACCGACCTGGCGGGCCAAACTAGGCAGCCACCATATGAAACATCCCGCCCCAGCCCGACCATCAAGCATCAAGCATCATCTTTGCGCGAGAGGTAGCAAGCCGACCTCAACGCCCTACAAACGTCACAACTCAACGTATCAACGTCCTTCATCTGGCTCGGTGAGCTGTAGTAACATCAGTGCGACTTCAGAGCCGGTCATATCTTCCAATAAGCGCTGCCTCGAATTTCTGGTTACCCGAAACATCACATACCTCACACCTCTATTGTTGGCAGTCTCATATGCCCACTAGCGCGAGAGCCTGGTCTGTCAATACAGCATTGTCACCAGCCGGTACACCGCTCGACGGATTAGGACGGCGCTTACGATAGTGTAAGCAACGGGTGAAGGATCTCCGTGCACGCTACCAACGCGAGGCGGCAGAGGACGATGCGAACTACGTTCGTCGACGGCTCGACTTGCTCTTGGGTTTGGGACAAGCAGAACCCACTCGCCACCGCCTCAAACTTTCGGAAGACCTGAGACCGACTAATTCCACTGGTTGGACACCTCCTACGTTGTTGGCCAAACGACAAAGATGACGACAAATTCTTCTCCACCACAAGAAATCTTACCAACCTCGAGATCATTGAAGCACATCGACCTTGACAACCTTTGTTGGCTCGAATTCACACTCTTCTATCCATAGACACCGGCTTCACGAGCACCCAAGGGCATTTCACCTAGAGTATATTTCTCTGTTGCCGCCCCTATCCTCACAGTCTGCATCCTGCTTCTTCACAAAGCACCACCATTAGGAACGCTTGCTTCTAGCTTCCTCGTTAGTCGAAAACGGCACTTTGGCAATCTCGGGACTCGTTTCTCCCGCTCTCCGCTTCAGCCTCGAAAAATACCAATCTTGAGATTCATCCTCCTCTTTCGAAGCACGCCAACCTCGAGATTCATCCCACCAGAACAGAACTCCTATCGCGTCTAGTACTCGTTCGCCTTTCTAATCAGCTACCGTCAGCACTTACTCCTGCTGCAGACACAGGAACCGCCTTACCTGCAACCTCCAACCTTCTCTTACTCGAGAGCTTACAGAACCGCCTATCCCACCCGACATGCCTATTAATGCGGCTAACAGTATGTCGCAGCAGAAAACCTCCACCTATGATGGTCTTTCGAGGAAGACCAACGACTAGGACTAGAGTTCGAGCCATGTCAAACATCACATATTATCTGCTACCTAGCAGCAACGGTTGGTCGGCTCGGATAGCATGCTTGCTCATCCCAAAACAGACCGGTGGTGATGGAGAAGAGCGTGTGCTGAGCGAGAAGAAGTCCGCCAGGGCTGCTTGAATATTGACGCAATCTTGGATGAGCCTCTGTGTGGGAGCGACATCAACACCTAGTACAACACTATCAAGCTTACCACTACGAGTAACTCTCCGACCGCCCCAGCTCCTCTCAAGCAGCCCCCGCGATTTCAACAGAACGATCAGCCAGCAGCAGTGAATGAGCGTTGAGGAGAAGCACGCGAATTGCGCCAACAACATTCGGCACGAGAGACTAGACAGGTCTAGAAGAGCAAAGGAAGATCCGCATCCAAAAATCGCTCACACCAACTGGCACAGCATCACACCGCCCAGAAGAACTTCCCGAGCCTTCGTACACACCTTCACGAACTTCTACGGCTCTGGAACAAAGGATGTGGCCACTACAGCCACTTCTACAAGACTCGCACGCCATCAGATCCACTAGCTCCAACGCCTCTGCGCGCGAGCGTACACCCACTAGTAACCTCAGCTCGGTGACTGTCACTCAAAGCCGCCATCGATCACACACACATGCTCTAGCGCGGCGAAAATTCACTCCCATCAGGCAGAAGACCAGACGAAATATCAGCGCAGATACGAAGACCTCCGCTTGCCGACCCGTGCGCCTTCTACATCTTTGCGAGTTGGAAAATTCTTGGAACGATGTGATCTTGAATACGTGTTGGATTACGCCAGAGCCGAAACGGCGGTTCGAACATATGCCCGAGACTCTCCCGTAGTATCCGGAGACAGTCTAGTCGGTTGGGCACCACCTGTCCTTACGAGGTCGAATGTCGGCCCCTGAGACAGCATTCGTGCGCGGTCTGCGTCCGCGGCACTGCATGAATCACCCTTCACGGTCGCAGACTTCTATTGCTTGCTGTGCTCCCTTGATTTCGTGGGAGGCCGGGTATGTCAGACTTGTAGGTCGTGTCACATATGCGCTAGGTCGGCTGGTAACAGCGTAGGATCGAAAACAGACAAGCGTACCTCACTGTCAAATCAGCGGCACATTTCTATACTCGTGGGCCAGGGCATCTTGTGTCAATAAACGATCTTGCCGATGTGCCTCGAACGCCACTACATGTTGTGTAATCCACGAGATTCATACGGAGTCTTGCATGAATTGCATGGTCTCCACGCCACTTTTTTCGAGCTACACTTTAGGGATCATCCTAGTGTATCATATGCTCGCCTGCATAAGTACACTTTCACGCTTCGACACACATCAAGCAAGGGACACGTCGTAAGGTGAACTCGTCAAGATATTATGCTCGCACTGCCTCCTCTATGCCTTTTCTCTCGCACCCCCAGACTCCGCTGTACAACCGCCAACAACTAATGATGGAGGTGAGGAAAGCCTACACAAATCTTCTCCATTCATTGCTAACAAGCTACCTAGCAGTATCCTTCCACACCTTTTCCTGTAGATGGTTCATACCGTTCTTTCCAAGCCAATCTGCACACGACGACACTGTTCCCGAATGCCGTGACGATCGCGCGGGTGACGGCAATATACCGTGAGAAGTTCACCGGACTGGACTCGCTCCACATTCTCGAGATGTCAATATACAAAGACCTCGTTGGCCCCGACTCTTATGGAATCGCGGGCTTCGCCGCAAACCGAAGAACCCACTATGTTGTCGCGATCACCAAAAGCGGTTGCAGCACTACGAAGTTCACCGTCACACTACGCGCCGTTACCGCCAACCGACAAGTCGCCCAGTTTCCGTAGACACGCTCCCCCGATGTCGTCTGGCCATCTACATGCCCGCAGGACGTGTTGGACATACGCCCGGATCGCCAGACTCCGATCCACTTCAATGGCATAGCCTCCGAGGCCTTCGATTTCGAAGCTTATTGGGAGGGCAAGGGGAATGCTTGGGGTATCCGCACCTCGCGTCATAGATCGCTATAAGAGACTGAGTCGAAGGAGTTGCGTTTCGGCCCGAAGATGTCCAAGACTCGGAGCGAGACCTAGACGACGGCGAACTAGGGAGGCGCAATGGAGAAAGTGTTCCTTTGGTGTTTGCGGCGGTCTGAGTAGCTTTGTTGAGCAGCGAGTGAAATAGTAGCATATTCCACCATCAACTGACCGTGGTCCGTCTGGGGTTACGGCCAACTCTATCGCCCTGCCCCATCGTTCTCCCCTCCGTCAAGAAGTATCCGCCGACCGATAAAGGAGTATTGAGACGCAATAAGTGGCTGCCGTCTCCTCTCGCGCTGCAGCCATGTGCACGCACCCCTTTCGCAAGCCTCGCAAGGTCTGAACCATCGGAGCACACGAGAGGGAAGTTTGCGTTGCTCCACGGGAAGCATTTGAAACCCACTCACGTCCCTTGGTAGATGACCCGCAGCAGATTGAAGCGAGAATGGCGAAGCCTACCACGTATGTCCTTCCGCACGAAGGTGCAACCGTATTGTTAACACAGAAGCGATTGTCAGCAGATGTGGGACTGTCTGGCTGTCAGACGTGGTGTATCCGCCTCGTCAGCCGCTGTGAAGGTGGTCAGTAGGTAAGCAACTTGCACAATAATATCATGTCAAGACCGGGTAGGGAATCCACCAGCTGGAGCAGTCTCACACAACAACGCCCCAACGACTTAAGGCGGCCGAACGTTCGTTACGTCGATGCGGGAGCTGGAACGTAGTCGGACAAGGCGAATAATGTGACGTCCGGATTGCTGTGGCTAATCCCAAGGGCATGATAGAAAATGGCGTTCCCAGGATCAATGTTGGGTGGCTGATTACGCTTCTGCTTGCGGAGAGGCAATAACGATCCGAGCGGAAGTGAACTGGTGCTCTAGTGTCTGGCCACGAAGCAGAGTAATGTGCTAAAGGAAGCCATGTTCATTTAGTACGAAATTGTCTTTAGAGAAACAGCAGCAGCGTCCGGCCGATTCATCATCTCAGTACCAGTACGAAGCCTGGTTTCGATTCGATGTCCTCTACCGGCGCTGTGAGGAGAATTCGCCGATGTCTCTGCAACGGTATCATTGGCCACTGTGACCGCCACACAGGCAATTCGTCCTCAGTGTAGCTGTGACACGTGAGCATGGAGCACGGGACTGTAGCATATAAGGGAAGGGACTTACCTGCAGCGCTCGCTAGTGGCAGTACTATCTACATGCTTTGAGATGTTGTCGCCGCTGGAGCTATCATTAGCTTCTTCAGGCTGCCCGTTGTCATTATTTGTATGAGCGGCGTGGTGGAGTCAATAGCTGTTCATGACGAGAATAACCTACCATATCGCCGTAGCCCCAGGACCTCATATTTGAGCCATCGACTCGATTCCTGAAGATGGATGTAGCCGATGGTTTGTACTAGGTGTCAGCACGTACTTGTGAAGGGGGTCAACGGGCCTTGCTGGACCCCAACTCCATGTGGAATGATGGAAGTCTTGCCGTAAAGTTGCTTCGTTCGACAATGCTTTGAAACCTATCACGTGCTGGCGCCCCCACCACACGCCAGCACGTGACACTCTACGCGTCTTCCCGACGCGCTGACGTTTGCCTGATCTGCTTACTTGCTTTCGTCGCCGCCACACCACACCACTTGCCAACACAACACACCACTTCACGCCCGCATACACCTCGAAACTGCGTCTGCGCTCAAATCGAATCGAAACACCACACCATCAACAGCCATCATGGGTGCTTGGGGTTACGGATTGTAAGTCTTGCCGCACTGCTTCCTCTGCCGCACGCACGCTTACCTTCGGGCCAGGTTTCAGTCCGACCATGACCTCGACATCGTCTGCGACTTGGCCGATGAAGTGGGCCTGACGGCGCTCCAGGAGCAACATGTCAAGACGGCGATCGCTGAAGGGATCAAGGCACGCAACGCCGCAGACCCACCGTCAGGAGATGCGGCTGAGATCGAGTTCGACTATGCCATCGAAGTGTACCGCTGCTCTCACCCAGACAAGGTCCGCGAGTACCTCGATGCCGGCGCGCTCGACGACTTCTTCGCCAAGCACAAGGACGCCATGCTCACCGGCAAAGACGGCTACTACGGCCAGGGCTACAAGTGCATCATCCTCGCCGCCTCCGCCATGCTCCTCGGCTGCAAGCTCCGTCCCAACACGCGTAAACTGCTGAAGAAGTCGTACGTCCGTGTGTAGCTTTCACCAGGCGCAGATGAGCAAATCGAAGCCGCGCTGCTCGGTCCACCAACCACCCTCTACAAGTCTAGCGATCCCTACGACTTCATCGACGGCGACACCAAGTACCAGACTCCCATGGAGGACAGGAAGCCGAACAAGCTCGGGTTCATCGGGATGAACGTTCCCATCGGCGGCTTCTTCGGCATTCCGAAACGTAAGGATGCTCGTCGCTGGGACAATGCCACAGTGGCTGCGATGGACAAGACACTGGCCGCAAAGGGTGCCTTTGGTGAGGACCGCTGTGCTGGTTGTGGGTCTAAGCGCCGTGAGGATGAGGCCACTCTCATGGTCTGCGGCAGGTGCAAGGGCTCAAGATACTGCAGCAAGGAGTGTCAGAAGCAACACTACAAGTTCCACAAGGAGGCGTGCAAGATCTCGGCTGCTGGGAACGAGCAGGTTGCTGTGGATAACGGTGACGAGGTCGGACAGGCTTGAGGTCTTTGGACGACAAAGTCCATTCTCGGAGGGCACGTCAATTGATGGCTCCATGGCTCTGCGGGCAAGCTTGGCTTTGCTTCGACTCAGGTGGTTTACAGAGGAGAAGCTGCTTGTGTTGGCAACTGTCTCTGATTAGCTGTCACGTAACTCCAATGCACGAGCTACACTACCTCGTCAGGCAGTTTCTATCCTGTTACTGACCTGCAACCAGCTCCGAAGTTTCCCTCAATCCATCGACATCTAGCTCAGGATGCGTTCGTGCTTTTCACAAATGTCTTCCTTCGCGGCTTTCTCTTGCGATCTCGACGTCTTGCTGGAGCCTTATACCTGCGATGCCCCTTTAGTCCTCTTCTCATACATTCCAGCAGCCCAACATCTTCAATCCCAGGCCTAATGCAACGCAATGATATTGAGCCAACTTAATGCTCTACACTAAAGGATGTGAAGACTGCCGACTTCTCGACCGCCCCGAGAACAGAGACTAGCAGTGGAAGCCGGAAACACGGCAAAAGGCCGCACTGGGGTATTTGCTGTCGGGGTGAAGTCGGTAGTAGGTGTGTAGCGAAGGGGGAGAGATAGTCAGTTAGCGTGATAGATGGTTGATGAGACCAGCTGTAGCTCAGACGTCGTCAACAATGCGAGCAGCTTGCTAAAGCGAACATCTCCTCACGGCTGGCCCTCGTAGCCGTGCTCGACCCGTACTCTTCTGTTGCGGTAGCGGCATAGAAGGCCCACTGTCAGCTATATCCATCTTTCACATTCTGCTCTTGGCCATCCCTGAGATCTACCTGTGCAGCTCGATTTTGTGCTCCTGCTCGACCCCTAGACTTATAACAGGGTCGGGTGAACCACTGTGGTATGCATCTCCTGCCGATTGCTAGCCGTTTGTAGCTTCGTCTCTCTGCTGCAAGTCTTGACCACACCTGATATTTGCGCATACGACGGCCCGTGGTAAGCAGTTCGCTCACCCTATGTACCGAGGCCGTCTCGGCGATACGAATCTGCTGACAAGGTGGATCCAGTTGCGGACGAGGCCGTAACCGCATAATGGATGTAGTAGCATTGCCGTTCCGTCGATTTTGCTTTTCGTGTGCGAGTGAAGATTGTGCGAGACATCCGCTCCACCACTCGTCTATATGCTTTTACAGCTTCGAGCAGTAGTGGCGAGGGAAGCTAGCTCGCTGGTTCTCCTAGATTCTTCGTCGGCCGCCTCAGCATCGAACGATTTTGCTTAGCGCACCACGCTCCGGAATCTCTACTTCTTCCCTCTGCTCGAGTGTGTTCACAGTGATGTATTATTTGCAGATCACATGGCAGCATAAAGCCCATTATAAGGACCAGAGGCTCGAGGAGGCAAAAGAACAGCCTTATAACGTCTCTAGCAAGCCGTTGGCCAGCATAATCCGACCCATAGTTTCGTTAAAGGAAAGAGGAACCGGAAGACTACGGAAGTACAGGGTTCAGAGAGTAAGTCGAAAGACGCTGAAGATTTCCCATACTCTCGCTATAGCTGCGCTCGAGGATCAGTTGCCGGACGGGACTCCTTCAGGCTGTACGTCTGCAGATTCCTCTTTGCGGAATGCTGTTTGCGCTTCCGTAAGCGCAGCTCTGCGTCACTGGGGTATCCATCGGTGACGAACTGGCAGAGAAGGGGACCAATGTTCGTCTCGACTCCACTCGCAGAGCGTGTCGACACGAGCGCTACAGAGCCATCTAGAGAGACAGCAGCCCCGCAGTCACATGCTCTAGCTGTAGTAGATGGTTGGAGTGGCGTTCCCGGAGCCAGTCAATGCATCATCTATCTTCGAGCTCAGCCCCAGACCTCCTTGGTATCGATTCTGTGGCTTGAAGGGTGTTACTACTGACTCATGTCCACGGAGCTCATGTCATCTATACTGCTCGCTTTCGTAGAGTCGAACAGCTCCGTCCTCTTGGTGGCGTCGTCTTGATGCGAGTCTCGATGTCGATCGCGTTGCTTTTCGTCCACTAGATGTTCTTGATCTCCGACTTGAGGGTCTTGAGGTCGTAGCTCTCCTTGCCCCAGTTTCTAGCCACGTACTCCTCCTCGACCTTCACCAAGCGCGTCTTCGTATACCTGAGCCCGAAGATGAATGGGCTGCCGTACTTGGGCACGCTTACGAGCTTGTTTGACGTCGCAACGAGACACATGACCGGTCTGACCATGCTGACTCGGATCCTAGTCGACATTACGGTCGTGTATATAATACAGTCGTCGGGCTCGGCCCCGTGGTCGATCGTCAAACCGGGTGTGATGAAGTTCATGCGCTTCTTGAAGATGGTGTACAGCGCTATATCCAGTGACATGGGCGCCCTCTCGTATCTTATGATGGTGCTGAAACGCTTGCATGTGGTGCTGGACGTAGCCAGCTCCTCGGTCTCCATGCTAGAGCTGACCTCGATGTCGTAGAAGATGAGGGCCTGACCATCTGCTTTGTTGGGGTTAGCTATGGTTGCAACACGGCTTGAATCGATCGATCAACTCACAAATCTGAGTCTCTGAGTCACAGGACCTGACGTCGAAGGTATACAATGCTACACAACATACTGTAGAAGTCGTAGACCCTACCGAGCCGCATGCATCACAGCCCAACGCCTATCAATGCTTCATCCCACGCCGCTGGGCTGGAGCGCAACATCTGACGAAGCGACCCCTTCTGCTCCTCGCAATATTTGCAATCAATCTGGCTCCTGGCGTCCTTGTCTTCGAGGTACGTTGCTCGAGGAAGTGAAAGATCTCCGCATTCGAGCGAAGGAGCTGGAATTGGGACGTCTCCGCATTCGAGTCAGAGAGCTCGAAGCAGAAGGCATTGGCAAAGCGGGCCATGCTTCTACGCTTGAAGCCGGTCAACGGCTAACTCGAATTCGACATGCTTGTGTTGCTCCACCGTCATCAGCGCACGAGGCAGTACTAGGATCTGAGAGCACCCACAACACCGCTTGAACAGGCAACCAGCAGATCACGGCCAGCGCAGGTGACGGAGCTGTGCGAATTGCTGGCGAGGAGGCAAATGTCCCACCTGGTCAAGCACACGAAGCCGTTGGAGGCCGGCAGTGTGCTCAACGCTAAGGAGATGGATAACGTGGTCTCGCTGCGTACGAAGCACGCGCAAAGCATGACCAAAGACGGTGCGGCGCATGGCCAGTCTCAAAGTTGTAACTGCCTTGGTACCGACAGACCTCGAGGCATTATCTCGCCCACACCGAACCGAGGATAATACGACACCAACAAAGCACGAACCGGCGGAAGAGAACAGCCCCAAAGCTGCCGACTCGACGAGGCACGCAGAGAGACAGGCGAGTGCTGCCGTCCAGAGCAAGCGTCGCGGAAGATGTGGTATACGAAGACGAAGAGCGGGGTAGAGCGGAGACGTTAGTGAAGATCAGGAACGAGATCGGGGCTTGTCCTGTGATCTGGGAAAGATCGAAGGTGGCTTGTTGCGGCGGAGAAGGGCAGAGGATGGGTAGAGAAGGATGGAAGGAGGACAATGCGGGAATGGAAGCTCACTGAGGGTGAGATTACTTGCACAAAAGCCGAGACGCGAAGCGAGGCTTCGAAACAACCACCAACCACCAACAACCATCAACCACAAACCTACCTAGCATCAAAAGCCACGCCCACACCCACATAACTACCACAAATCAACCGGGCTACGAGCCTAAACGGCGCACTGCCGCGAAGGCTAGCGTACAAACGACATATCCTGCTCGAAAGTCGGTCGATACTCCAAGCAAGCCTCAACGGGCTACCTTACATCTGCCGACACCGAACTCAGAGACGCCGAACAAGCGTCGCAATCCAAAGTCTGTCTCGGAGAAGAGGACGCCGCCGCCCACAGCTCAAGCTACTGACAATGGGCGTGGCTATGCGACAAGCGGAACTGTTCTCTTAGGTGGTCAAGTCGGGGGTACTGCAGCTTACTAGGAGCAATGGGAGATCGATGTGATGTACGAGGGCCGCAGCGCAAACCCTCCCCTTGAATTTCAAGAGATTGCAGACAAGCTAGGCACGAAGAGCAGGAGCGCTGCAGTTGGAAGGTGGTGGCGAGATCACAACCTCAGCTCCACTCCAACCAAGTCCGGTAAGCCCCGGTCTTAGAGCTTGAAGCGTCCGAAGATAGCAGTGCTTCCGCGCAACGGCACGATGACCGAACAGATGGCACGAGTCTTCCTAGAAGCCGAAGCTTCAGCTCGATCTGGAAAGACATTATTCCCGATCTTTCGATTTGTTCAGCAAGCCGACTTCTCTCCTCTCAAAGAAGCACTAGAGCTTTGGAGGGCTTGTCAGAGCTTCAAGAAAGATAATTCAAAACTCAGACGACTCAAGCTCCTCCCATTTCCTTGTGTATTCCTGCTGGCCATGAACGACAGAAGTTGCGGGCAACAGGGCGCAATTGGTATGTAGCACCACAACTTGCTCCTCCACGTAATACTGACAATAAGCTAGGCAAATTCCGACATTAGATGGAGCGAGGAGGGTGGCGCACTTCAGCTACTCAGACTGGGGCAGGCAGAGTATCGTGAGCTCCCCCCAATCGAGAAGCTGAGGTATGCAGGCCCGTCGATTGAATGGCTATGGGCCAGGTAAGTTTTGGCCTTCTAGTCGTGATGAGTTCCATGCTGACCCTGTCCTAGTGAGATGTTGGCACTTCCTATCGTTGTCGGTGTTCCCGACAATCAAGCACCCGAGGATCGCTTCTACGTCTTTAGTCTTGACTTGGACGACCAATGGCTCGATGCTGGCCAACAAGGAGCCCGCTCAGGCCCGCTGATCATCCTCTTCCTTCCAACCTCGAGCGCAGAAGTGCTTATCCTCGATAATAGGAAGCTTGTTAAGGTCATGGACATGAGGAACGCCAACCTGCAGTGTGCCTGGAGCAAATCTTGCGTGAAGTACATTGTGGTCCCGACCTCTAAAGTGGAAGCCTCCTGGAAAGAAAACAACCGCGTGTTTACGGTCGATAACAATATGGAGGAGAAGATCATTGATACACTATCTACGATCTATTGCGAGCGTATGGATGCCGAGTATGGAGAACTTCATTTCGTTCTATACGCATACGATGACTGTGCACAGGCCTTTCTCTTGGCTCACGTGTATCGTCTAGAACGTTCCGCTCATACACTAGTCGGGTTCACGTGCAAAGCTGGAATCTGCGCATCCCCCATTATCACCACTCAATACTCGTCCTACACCAATGGGGGTCGTGGTGAGTTAGTGCTGGGCAACCGCATGCTACCGAGATGCAGCACGATCTAAGTCGGTTTGTCCTACTTCGTTGGCCGTGGTTTTCCCTGCTTCAACCAACAACTGGACGACATTGACACGAGGTTCTCGAATCACCCATCGCTCTGGGTTTTCAGCGCTCTTGATCTTCAGCGGTCTGGATCTTCAGCGGCCTCCGTCTTATGCCTTTCGGGTTTGACCTAGACTCCTAGAGTAGCCACTCACTCCAATCACTGGTATGGAACACGTCGACACCAGGCGAACAATCAACCAACGTTAGACGAAGTTCTGATACTCGCGCACATTCGCTGTGTCATCGTGGCTGCGCCAGTACAGGCTCTCACAGCTTGCATCGAAGAAAGAGGGATTGTTGTGTATACGTATGTGCCAGTTGCCCGCTATTCAACTTTCCTAGTCTCCCAATTGAATCCAGCAACGGCTGATAGTGAACACAGGGGCCTATATCCCGGTTTCAGGCTGTATCTACTTCATACGCCCAGTTACTCTCGCGATTCTAGTGCGAATGTAACGCCCACTGCCAACGTCAGCAGCAACGCTCGCCATCGCCTGCACAACCCGCGCCGCTTGACGAAGAAGATCTGCAATATCAACGACAGAAACAACGTCAACTACTACACCATGACTCTCAGACGTACAACGCCAGCTCCGACCCGAAGACCGATGCCGATACACAGGCGACATCACGAACGTATCTGGTCAAGAGAACGCAAACAGTTCGCTGTCTGAACTCCCGCCGCCGGAAGCCTGATTCCTTGCTAGATGACCTCAACGTCGTATCCTTCTACGTCATCGACGTATCCCGGTGGGTTCATATCGTCAGGAAGAAGAGTAAGAAGAAGGAGGGTCAGGAGAACATGCAGGTGATGACGAAGTCGAGATCAGGTAGTTCGCAAGCTACATGTAGTCGCAGAACAGTATTTGTGTCCCCAATGGAGTGGGTGTCACAGCAGAGGAAGGGCTGGTTGCAGCGACTACTTTAGGATTGCGTGAATGTGAATGTAGTGGCGGAGATACGGCGGGTGGTGCAGGTGTGCTCGGCGGAAAGGACGTAGAGGGGGTGTCTCCGTGCGTTCTGGTTAGATGTGCGTGTATGTGTTCCATGTGTATCTATCTGGGTGTCGATGCCTGCCGGACCTTTCGCCGCTGGTCGAATTTCCGTCAGGTAACTCGGCCTCATTTCCGCCTTACACTTTCCTATCTTTCATAACGCTTGCCTCTCTTCATTCTTTCGTTCAGTTCTTTGCATCTTGTATGTGTCCAGCAGATGGAGACCTGCACTTGCACCATCTCGCACGAGTGCGCTTGAAGACGGGCTGGAAGGCGCACCCAGCTCGGCTTCAGCCGCACTCATGCATGTGGCGTCAGTGCGTGGGTGCAGCTGTGGGGTGCAGGTGGGGAGTATTCTACCCCGGACTGTGAGGTGGCTCCCGACTTCGAGTGCAAATTCCAGCCAAGCACAAATTTTGCGGGGCGGCTTCACCAACAAGTAGGCTCAGGTGGATGAGCAAACATGTCGACCATCTCTTCTGTCGCCTCTTCGTACATTGGCTGCTTCAATCCGATCGCTGTGGCTCTGTCGGAGCGCGAGTGTCAGGTATGCAATGAGCCTCAAGTTGGTCTTCCTCATGCTGATCTGGTCATCTTTCAGTCGACGCGCATTAGCAGCACCAACAACGCGAATTCGCCTCATACACACCTTGACATCTTCCACGCACCTCCGTGGCTTGCTTGCCGAAACTCTAGTGACATGGCTTTCTGCAACCCTGGTGACCTGGGCCTTCTGTTATTCAGGTAAGAAGTCTCGGATTTCAATCATCTTCTTCTTACTAATTCACGTGTACAGACCGTTTCCACACGACCGTACGCGCTTCGCTCTTGACACTTTTCGCCACGACTATCCGCACTTCGCTCTTGACGGCCTTCACATCTGACGCACCCGTGCTCTTTCGCCGCGCCACCAGACTGCAGCTGGTGGTGCGGAGGAGGAGCTTGGGTGGAGCTTGGACGACTTCTGCGGGTGTCTAGATTCAGGGTCCTGGGATTGAATCACAGCAACTCCATGGCCGGCCTCCTGTTCCAAGCATGGTTGAGATACATTGCCTCTATCGTCCTCTAGGCTCGAGCGTACACAGCGTCGAGCGAGTCTCAGCGGATGCGGTGGCTGTTGGTCTCTTCACCAACCGAGCCTCTCCTGTTGGCGCACAAGCGGGATCGGCCTGCGGCGGCCGTCCTGCGAGCGAAATTGACACCAAGGTGTAGATTGAGAAGGTCGATGTTCCGCGCAAGCCTGGACCCACGAACAGCATACCACGAGAGTCATCACAGCTCACTGCATGTAACAACGTCCAACCTGTCAACAGCTCTCTGCACCTCTGGTCGCGGCAATCCACTAGAGCAAATCGTCACCATCACTCACCCGCCAGCTGGCTGTACCGCGGCTGTTTTC
>JAABUW010002996.1_pt1 | contig 24672 bp, 29 predicted proteins | sample 5560081 | NCBI WGS metagenome assembly JAABUW01 (sample SAMN10711882, study PRJNA513363) | rock metagenome | isolation source: Antarctica rocks | place: Antarctica: Victoria Land, Knobhead sud | reverse complement strand
AGCGAGTAGGTGGGCGAGTAGGTGAGCGAGTAGGTGGGCGAGTAGGTGAGCGAGTAGGTGGGCGAGTAGGTGAGCGAGTAGGTGGGCGAGTAGGTGGGCGAGTAGGTGAACGAGTAGGTGAGCGAGTAGGTGGGCGAGTAGGTGAGCGAGTAGGTGAGCGAGTAGGTGAGCGAGTAGGTGGGCGAGTAGGTGAACGAGTAGGTGAGCGAGTAGGTGGGCGAGCAGGTGAGCTCTGACGTTTCTTATTTATATAGCTGTTAGGAGATATAGAAGGCATATTGCAGAAGGTAAAAGCACGCTGTTAGCGGTGAAGAACGAAGTGAAGCAGTGCAAACACGAAGCCGAATAGAAAAACCGATCATTGAAGATTGAATGATTAACTGTAACAGGTTTAGCTTTGAATGATTAACTGTAATAGGTTTAGCTCTTCGGTAAAAGAGCCAACCGTTTTACAGATCAAATAATTAAGGTTCTCGCAGGCTAGTGATGTGGCGTCAAAATCAGTCGGTAGAAGCAACTGCGTTGCTAATTAGGAGGACGAAACGATTACCCAGACTGCGTCCACTACGTAGCAGTCTCTTACTGCTGGCAGCGTAACGACGAGACGGAGCTTCCGCCTCCAACTCGTCCGCATGCAGAACGATTGGTTAATGGTTGCGATATTAGATCCATCCGTACACCATTTAGCGTACTTGACCGAGCAATTTCATATGCAGTCAATCATGATATACGCGCAATCTGGATAGATCAAGAATGCATTGATCAGTCCGATGCAGAAGACAAACAAGTTGGAATTCAAGCCATGGATTTGGTCTACCAGCGGTCCAGTCACCCGCTCGGCATACTGGATACTTACATTGAGACACAAGTCCAAATGGATGCCTTCGCTGCCATGGTCAAGGGCACGTCCTGCGAGCCCGACCAGCTAGAGGGTATGGACGAGGTTCTCGAGATGCTAACAGACGATCAATGGTTTTACAGAGCCTGGACACTACAGGAATCCACTTCAGCAGAAATGAGTATGGTTCTTCTTATAGGCTGCGATTACCAACTTGACACACCAGCCTTCTTTGGGACTATACCTGGAGAAATACAAATTCCTATCGAGGATTTCCAGGACGCACTTCTCAGTGTCCGCTGCGTGATCGAAGAGTTGCTAGCCTCTTCCGAAGTGGACAAGGGTACAGCAATCAATGCTTCGAACAACGCGGATGTGTTATGGAATCTGATGCCGATCATATATTCGGGCTGGCCAAACACTGTTCATCGCCGTCAAGCTTGCAATGCTGCGCAGGCTGCTACATTTCTTGAAAACCGAGAGAACTCGGTCTTCTCCGATCGACTTGCTATACTAGCAAACTTGTGTAATTACGAAAAGAGAATCGACACTATGGTGATGGAGACAGGTAATTATGGCCTTTCTACTTGTGCGTTGACACTTGCAACTCTTAATGGAGACACTTCTTTGCTCGGTGGCTACAATGGTACATACCGAAGTACATACCATTTTGAAGAGTTCGACCCCTTGCTATCGTTTGCGAATGATCATCGGAACAATGGAGACAGCTACTACACTTGCACTTCTCCTTCAACTTCGCATGGTTTCTCATGGGGTCCGGATTCGATGGGATGTTTGAAAAACATAGAGTATCTGGAGGAGAATACTAGAGGCTTCCGGGTGAGACCAGCAGCTCTATCCCAAGATGGTCTGACACTGGACGGTGTTTTATGGCAAACGTCTCATTGGGTTCCTTTACCTGATCTGCAACAGCAGTTTGCTTCAAGATTTCAGCAGGAGGTCCGAAAGCAAGAGATTGGAGCACAGAACAGGACTCCAGACTTTGAATACTCGGAATGGCACTCTTCACATAGCTCTGCTAATGATCTAGTTCGAGAATTTATATGGTCGCTATTGTTACACCTAGTGGACGAAAAATTACTGGAGCTCGCGCAAACTCTATGGAATCACTTCCAGCCGATAGGTACAGACAATGGATCACCATCCACGTACGCACCATATGGGTACTCACTTGCCACAATCTTCCGACTTCCCGGCGGTTCATGGATTCCACTCCAAGCGTCTCTAGCGGTCAGCAAGGCGTACATTCGCGAGAATCTCCGAACAAATCCGGTCCTCCTCGGAAAAGCATCAGTCACTCGGTTTCTGATAGAGGAAGTCTGTAACAGTGGAGGGCTGCTGTGTGGTAGTCCGATTGACTGCTTCACGGACCAAGAGCCCTATGTGGTGTTCGATTCTTGCAAAGAAGGCGATCTTGTGTTCACTCCCTCCACTGAGCTAGGTGACATGACAGCCATAACACCAGAATACCGAAACGAGGCGCTCTCATGGAAAGTCATTCGTACCGGGAGCACATCAGGGCAAGATGAAATCTTGCACTGTTCGAGTAGAAAGCTTGGGCTCTGGCGTGTAGACGGCCTGCCGACTAAAACTTACGTTCTTGATTGACTGTGTCGGCATAATCCTCAACCTTTGATGGACCCAGATCACCTTTTCAGATTTCCTATGCTAATGTAAAGTTCCTTTACAAGGCTTGGAAATCTCGGTTACAAGACCAACCTTCTAGTCATGCGGTTGCTCAAATAGAGCGGCCGAGTCTTGGAATATGCTATACATACCTAAAAAAGGCCCTTACCAAGCGTGTTCTTGTACTAGTCAAACCAGTCAATCAGGAGAAATATCAGGACTATCAGCCAAGTTCTGGACTTTGAAGCTAGCATGTCTACGCATCCCCAAATGATTCGGGATCTACAGTACTCCTGTCTTAACTTCCTCCACGACTGTCCCAACACAACTGTCGGCTATCGAACCTGATGATCCAGGCTCTATCTCGACAGACGTATGCGAAAGATAAACATGTCGCAAGCACACTTCCAAAACAAACGCAACCTTTCCATCGATACAATCCACCCTACCCTTCCCCATCCCCCACCACTCACCTCTTTTCCCCTTTCCAGCCTTTCCAGCCTTGCCCTTTCCATTATCCCCTTTCGCAGCCCCCCCTTCCCACTTTTCTTTTTTCCCATTCCGCTTTCCCCTTGCCCTACAAACCCCCACTCGCACAGAAATCAGGGGCTGAGGCGGGAGATGGGGAAGATTGGGGTTAGCTTTGTTTCTCGAGATCCGGGGGATTCACATGGTAGGGAAGGTGGTGGATACTTGACCGGTGGGTGGTTGGGTGGAGAAGAGGGGGATGGGATGTGGATAACGGTGTTTTTGGTATGGGGTTTGGCAGGAGTTTCGGTCGGTGGTATGATGGGGGTTTAGATGGGTTTGAGCGGTATATCTGGTGTTTGTTTTGGTCGTGCGCTGGTATGGTGTTGTCGTCACATCGAGACGTAGCAAAAACTTTGAATATATAATTTTTAATCCTAGATTTCCCTACGAAATATCCATTCTATGTACACCCTAATAGACCTTATACGCACCTAATATCCCAACCCACCAAACCTACCCCTCCACCAACTTCAACAACCCCTCGAGATTAATACTCTTGGGCCGCTCAATCGGCAGCCCTAGCGCGCGATCCCAAATCAACTGCGCCAGCGGCCCCAACCCCCGACTGACCCCAAACGTTGCCGTGTAGTAGAGCGTCTCATGGAACCCATAATGATGGAACAGCACCCCCGACGACGAATCAACATTTGGATACGGGTTCTTGGTTTTGCCATGCTCCTTAAGCACCTGAGGCGCGATTTCGGAATTGCGCTTCACGAGCTCGAAAACGGGGTCACTTGCGATTTCTGGTCTGGCGGAGGCAAAGTCCATGAGGGCTTTGAAGCGGGGGTCTGGTTTGCGGAGGACGGCGTGGCCGTAGCCGGGGACGACTTGGCCGGATTTGAGGGTGCTCCAGAGGTAGTCTTTAATGGAGGTGTCGGTGAAGGAGGTGCCGATGTGGGATTGCATTTTTAGAATCCAGCGGAGTACTTCTTGTGCGGCGAGGCTAGGGAAACGGAGGCGATTAGTAAGACTGGGGGAGATAGGGTGGGCTTGGACTTACCCGTGTAGGGGACCAGCAAGACCTTGGAGGCCAGCGCTGTAGCTTAAGAAGGGGTCACTAAGCGCGCTTCCGACGAGATGTGTTGCGTGGGCTGAGACGTTACCGCCTTCGTGGTCACCGTGCAGTGCTAGGTATAGCCGGAGGAGGTCCTGGAAGTTTTCGTTTTCTTTCCCAGCTTTGCCCAGCATAGCTGCGAAGTTGTAGGACCAGTCTTGTTCGAGATCTACCTGTGCCGGCAAAGACCCGCCGCCTCTGTATGAGTTTTGGTAGATCTTGGCGGCGATGGTTGGGAGTTTGGCGAGTAAAGAAATACTGTCATCAAATGTTGGTTCCCAGTATTCTGCTTTATTGACCCCCTTCTCGTATGCTTTGGCAAAGACTGAACCATGATTTAGCGCTGAGACAGCACAGGAAAACTGTGTCATTGGGTGCAGGTCCTTGGGAAAATTGTCAAGCATTGACTCCACGAAGTTGGGAAGAGCCGATTTTTCGGCCAATTCTCGAGAGAAGACCCGGACTTGTGATGTTGAAGGCACTTGACCCGTCAGTAACAGCCAAAACATGGCTTCAGGCAGCATTTCTGTCCCCGATGTTCCCTTGGGGAGCACCTTTTGGCAGTCCTCTATGGTCTTGCCATGAAACCTGATCCCTTCATCGGCGTCGAGGACTGAACCTTCCCATACCATTGCTTTCAGGCCTCTGCCAGCTTCGTCAAACCTATCTCCGTGGTTTAAACGGTCGTGAAGCGTACCTCATGCCGCCAATAGTATTTTCGATCTTTACTTCTCCAATGACTTTATCCCCATGACTCTTTACTTTCTTAAGTAGCTCTCTTTTTGCCGGTATTATTTCTCTCAGGGTGGCCTTGAGATCTGGTTCTGATCCCGAAGAATACGTTCTTGTGGGAATAGAGATCCATGGTCCTACGATTGGCTGGGCACGCAACCGTTAAACACTGTATCCTCATCAATGGGTAAGAAGAGCACCTTCAGAGTGTGTACAGCCGTTGAGGCTGCTCTGGTCCTCAAAAACATCGTTGCCGTACCTTTCCTGTCCGCAGGGTTAAGGGTTGAAGAGGAGGGGTCGATGGATAATAGGAAGCTCACAAAACAATTGAATGGGAGTTGTATTGTCTAACCAGCCCGGTGGAGAATGTGACAGCTGAACAGCAAATGAGCTAATTTCTTGAACTTCTCACGGTCGCCATACCAAAGTCTTGAACTCTGGAATCTTTTACTCCGCAGTCATAGTCATGGGGAAAGCCGAGGTTTCTCCGGGTTCCGCTCTCGCAATGACGTATTTCCATCGGCCGACAGGAAACGGACATGGCACTCTCAATAAGGTAGATATATGTTTATAAAATGCCTTATTGGCAGTCACCCACAGCACAGCCCACACCTAGGCCCATGCCACATTGCCTGCTCGTTCCACGGAAGGTCCATTGTTTGGTGCTTCCAGGACATAGGATCGACGAGCTGGAACTGTTCAATCGAAGCGAGGTGGGTTTTCCTGGAATTTTATTTCTCGTGATTTCTGCAGCAGCCCAATGGTCTAATATTGAATTCTCAGTAGTTGATCTCTTTTATACCTCCTATACCCATACCACCATGCTGCGGAACGCTGCCAGAACGTTAGAAAGACGATCCGCATTGAAATGCTCGCGAGTTGGCGTTTCCCTCAGGCCCAGCTTTATTACAGGAAATATGCCGAGTCACTCTACTAACGTTAGGCGCTCGGGATCGTATGCCCTACCAGCTGATTCGTATCAATTGCTCGCCACAGAAGAGAAAACAGGTTCGGCAGAGGACGCACTGTTCGAAAAAGAAATAGAAGATGTGAAGCAGTGGTGGACCACCGAGAGATACATTGGGATCAGAAGGCCATATTCGGCGGAAGACGTGGTCAGCAAAAGAGGGACACTTCAACAGTCATATCCAAGCTCCTTGATGGCAAGGAAGCTATTCCATTTATTTCGGGATAAAGCAGCCGCAAGAGAGCCAGTACATACCAGTGCGTCATCTTCTCGAACTATCGGTGGTTCAAGAACTGACGGCTGAACAATTATCAGTGGGGGCTATTGATCCTGTTCAGATGACCCAACAAGCTGCAAACCAGGAAGTTCTGTACATCTCTGGCTGGGCTTGCTCTTCGGTTCTAACAAGTACGAACGAGGTGTCGCCTGATTTTGGTGATTACCCCTACAACACTGTGCCAAACCAAGTACAGCGGCTATTCAAAGCCCAAAAACTACACGACAGGAAACATTGGGATGCTCGGAGGAAGATGACCGCGAATCAGAGAATGCAAACACCATACATAGATTATATGAGGCCGATTATTGCAGATGGTGATACAGGGTGAGCTATTCAAAGTATTTACCAATTACCAAAGGCTGATGGAGAAAAGCCATGGGGGACTGACAGCAGTAATGAAGCTCGCGAAATTGTTCGCTGAAAACGGCGCTGCCGCTGTGCACTTTGAAGATCAACTGCATGGCGGTAAGAAATGCGGTCATCTGGCGGGCAAAGTCCTTGTACCCATGGGAGAACATATCAATCGATTGGTAGCCACGAGGTTCCAATGGGACCTGATGGGCTGTGAAAACCTTGTAATAGCTAGGACCGACTCGGACTCTGGAAAGCTCCTTAGCAGTGCAATCGATGTACGAGATCATGAATTCATCCTTGGCGTAACTGAAGACTCTGAGCCTTTGGCTCAGACCCTGCAAGCAATGGAGCTAGAAGGCGCAACAGGAGAAGATATCGACAGATATGAAGCAGATTGGGTAAAGAAGCACAAACTTATGACATTCGACGAAGGTAGGCCCAAATTCTTCGCCATGTAAGGTAGGCAGAGAGACTAACTGTCACTCGGTCTTCCTTAGCCGTCGTTCAGCAGCTCCAAACTGAGGGTGCAGATGCCAGCAATATTGAAGCGTATACTTCCCGGGTCAAGAAAGATCGAAACCTCCCCCTCTCCAGACGGCGTACTCTTGCAGCCCAGTATACTAAATCGCCAGTCTTCTTTTCGTGGGACATTCCAAGGACTCGAGAAGGGTTCTACCATTATAAAGCAGGATTGCCAGCCGCGACCAAGAGAGCCATCGAATTTGCTCCATTTGCTGATCTGCTCTGGCTTGAAACCGCCGATCCAAGTGTAGAGAAAGCGGGTGGATTTGCTGGAGAAATCAGAACAGCTTTCCCCGGCAAGCACTTGGTGTATAATCTCAGCCCGTCATTTAACTGGATGGGCCAAGGTTTTGATGAACAGTCTCTAAAGTCTTTCATATGGGACCTCGCAAAACATGGGTAGGTTCCCAATCAAAAAATTGGCGCTGTTGCTGAATATATGTATAGCTTTGTACTGCAACTGATCTCTCTTGCTGGCCTCCATTCGACGGCGGTGACAACAGCGGAGCTATCCAAACAGTTCAAGGAAGATGGCATGCTGGCCTATGTGAATCTCATTCAGAGGCGTGAAAAGGAGTTAGGTGTAGATGTATTGATGCATCAGAAATGGAGTGGTGCCGCATATGTTGATGGTATCCTGGGTGCAATCCAAAGCGGTAGTAGTTCTAGCAGGAGTATGGGGGAGGGTAATACAGAAAATGGTAAGTGGCTTCCTAGAGGTCAGCAGTTCAAATTCAGTATGGTTAGCTGATCGGCTCGGGTGCGAAAGGATTTTGAACGATTGCTGGAAACAAGCACTTAGGCCTTACTGTCCGAGTTATGCGCGAAGCTGATGTTGCCGAAAGTGTGTTCTTCCTAGATATCCAGCCCTGATGTCAACGGATAGAACATAGGGTATCGATTCGCAACAGCACACATCATGTATGTTTGAGTCTAACCAACGATCTTCGATAACTAGTCTTACTGCAATATCGCTTCCCTGCCCTCCGACTAAGCTCATTACAGAACGTCTGAAGCCACAGCAACCACCTCTACCTCTGGCCCCTCCGCAGGAGACAATGAGCATTATGACGTGAGTGAAAACCAACCACACGATATGGACAATCAGTCTAATATCGAGGCCCACCAGAGACAGCTGGAAACTACTACACCGAGAGAACCAAACAGCGACGGCTCCACCAGACTGTCTCGTTTGAAGGTGCGCAAACTGACCTCCCTTAACAATCTAGCTTAGGAGAAGAAGAAAAAAGCTAAGCCGAAGGAGGCGGAAGAAAAAGCGAGGGAGGCGGAGTAGGAAGCGGCAGAGGAGAAAACCGTGGAGGGGGAAAACCAAGAACCCAATTCAGCAGAGGCCTGAAGTTGTTCGTACCGGCGGTTCACTCCTTGAGTTTTCATCAATCATTACATTTCTTTACTGTCTTTCGCGGGCTGCAATCGAGTAGTATCCAAGAAGACGGCGTGGCTGGAAAACGAGATATCACGATCGTGAGGGAAAACAAGAGTGCTTCCCTTCTCATACTACCAAACTACCAAACCCTAATAGCAAGGTGCATCTTTTAAATTTGATACACCACAAAGACAGGGGCGTGATCTAAGATCAAAATAATTGGGTCATGATATGCAGTACTGTTGTACCAATCCTGTACTCTGTGCCCTAGCACGACTAGGTACTTTTAGCTTATCTTAGCGTCGGATCAATTGCTGACGGCACCGAAGCTGAAATTTCTATCTAAAATCAGATAATGAATAACAATCCCACCCCTCTCACCATTTCGCTTTTTCTCGAACATCCACATGTGAGGGTCGCTGGTCTTCCCTCTTTCTGTCACATCTCCACCCCTCTACCAGCCTTCTATTTGGAGCCTGTACTTGTCTTTGTTCTAGTACTCCACTCCGCCTTCCATTCACTGCGCACTAGGAACAACTGTCGGTAATCCTACAATTTTCGCAGTTATTCACAAAAGCAACCCATCACCTTGAACCACACCCAAGATACACAGGGTAGAGAATGCCACACCAAGTATCTCCTCCCGTCGTACACGCCATGATCTCCAAATCCTCGACACCCTCGGGGGTGCCGCCCACCCCAGAGGAGATCTCATCCTTTCTCGATACTGTCTTCAAGGCGCAAACCTCCCAAGCCTCTCTCGATGCAGCGTATGCTCTCACAAATCTCCTAATCAATTCGGTTGGTTTCCGCGGCTTTCGTGCATACGGCGTATTAGATGAGGTTAGGAAAGCTGCAGCAGACAAGAAAGATGGCTCAAGACGTGAAAGTGCCATGATCCTGTTGGGTGCGCTCTTCGAAAGATTCCCTGCGACACAACGGATAAGTGAAGTCACGTTTCTTGTACAAGATGGAGGGATCGTTTCGTCGGCACTGGATGCCCTCGCGGACAAGGGAGCTGTGGTTCGCGAGTCCGCGCAGTATGCCTTAGATGCTCTGTTCGCCAATCTCTCGCCCGAGAGCATGGTAGTAGGACTACTTCCAGCGCTCTCAAAATATCTTGGAAAGAGATCTGGCAAGTGGCAAGGCGCTGTTGGTGCCTATGAACTAATTGGGCGAATGGCTGACAAGGGCAAAATGGGTACGGGCAGCAAGGAGGAAGAGAGTATCAAAGACGTCCTCAGAGAATCAATGGGCAAGAAACTCGCTGGTCTGATACCGACTGTCGAGGCGGGCATGCATGATCTCAAGGCCGAAGTATGTGTCGGCCCCAGGTTTGGTTCGCTCTTTGTATACTGATGATTGCTGTAGGTCGAAAAGCAAGCGCTGAAAACGATAACCTCATTGACGACACTGCTCTCTAACGACGATGTCGCCCCTCGAATACCGCTTTTGATCAAGACTATGCAAAACCCATCGACCGAGACACTACAGAAAGCCATCCATGCCTTGTCGCAAACCACTTTTGTTGCAATTGTCACATCTCCCGTCCTCGCTCTACTTACGCCTCTTCTAGAACGGTCTTTGAACACACCAACCACTCCTCAAGAAGTCCTGCGACAGACTGTAGTAGTGGTGGAAAATCTAACAAAACTTGTCCATGACCCAGTTGAAGCGAGAACATTCCTACCGAAATTATTACCTGGTGTACAAGGCGTTAAGGAGAGGGCATCGCTTCCCGAGGTCCGAGAACTTGCTGCTAGATCTCTGAGTATTATTAAGAAGGCGATGGGAGACGACGACGGTAGTATCACCAAGGGACAGATCGCTCCGACGACTTCCGAGAATGTACTTGCAGTCTTAGAGAAAGAGGTCAAGGCACACGGCGGCCTCGTAGGCTTCCCAGGTGATCTTGATCTATGGGTCCTTACAAAACAATACATCGCAGAAATGGTGGTACAGGATGTAACCCTTCGTCAGGTGTCGCGCATCGGCCTCTCAAGTGGTCCGTATTTGAAGCACCTACTCAACGATAACCAGTCGGATGTAGTGGCCGAAGCTCTGCAAAAGCATTTCGTCGAAGAGGATCACCGCAAGTTTGGCCAACCCATCAAGCCTGCTTCTGGTGAGATTGAAATTGTTAACACCGATTTCTCACTAGCTTACGGCGGGATGCTATTGCTATCACACACCAACATCACACTACATAAAGGTCATCGATATGGTCTTTGTGGGCGTAATGGTGCTGGGAAATCTACTTTGATGCGGAGTATTGCTAATGGCAAGCTTGAAGGCTTTCCAAGCAAAGAGCAGTTGAGGACTTGCTTTGTCGAACATAATCAAGGCGAGGATGCTGACTTGAGTATTCTCGAATTTATGGTCAAAGACCCAGAGCTGGCGGCCGAGGGAAGAGACAGAATCTCTGCGGTTTTGGCAGAAGTCGGTCTCACCGCTGGTCCCAACGGTCGCCAACAAGACAAGGTCGGGTCGTTATCTGGAGGATGGAAAATGAAGCTCGCACTCGCTCGTGCTATGTTGATGCGTGCGGATGTACTCTTATTGGACGAACCGACGAATCATCTGGATGTCGGTAACGTCAAGTGGTTGGAAGAGTACCTTGAGAGCCACACTGAGATCACGAGTTTGATTGTCAGTCACGACTCCGGGTTCTTGGACAACGTGTGCACAGACATCTATCATTACGAAGGAAAGAAGCTGGTTTGCTACCCTGGAAATCTTGCCGCATTTGTGCGAGTCAAGCCGGAAGCCAAAAGCTATTATACGCTCTCAGCGTCCCAAGTAAAATTCAAGTTTCCTTCCCCTGGCCTATTGACTGGAGTCAAATCCAACACCAAAGCGATTATTCGAATGTCCAACTGCACGTATACATACCCTAGCGCATCGAAACCCTCGCTTCAAGACGTCACATGCGCTCTGACTTTGTCCTCTCGAACGGCTATCATTGGTGCCAACGGTGCCGGCAAGTCTACTCTGATAAAATTACTGACTGGGGAGACTATCCCTCAACAAGGTCGTGTTGAGAAGCACCCTAATCTACGTATTGGTTATATCAAGCAACACGCTCTTGAACACGTCGAAATGCATATGGAGAAGACGCCCAATCAGTATCTGCAATGGCGCTACGCAAACGGAGACGATCGTGAGGTCTTGATGAAGCAGACTCGGGTTCTTACGCCAGAAGATCAAGCACAGATGAACAAACTTGTCGAGCTACCCGGTATGACTGGTCGACGGATAGAGAATTTAATGGGAAGGCAGAAGTACAAGAAATCCTTTCAGTACGAGGTGAAGTGGGTTGGCATGCTGCCGAAGCACAACAGCCAGGTTTCTCGCGAGACTCTACTTGAACTGGGATTCGACAAACTTGTGCAGGAATTTGACGACCATGAAGCCTCGAGAGAAGGACTCGGATTCCGTACCCTGGAGCCTAAGGTTATATCGAAACACTTTGAAGACATCGGACTCGACCCGGAAATCGCCGATCACAATGAAATCTCCGGTCTCTCTGGCGGTCAAAAGGTCAAGGTGGTGCTTGCAGGTGCCATGTGGAACAACCCTCATCTGCTCGTCCTTGACGAACCGACCAATTACTTGGATCGGGACTCGCTCGGTGGTCTCGCTGTTGCTATTCGCGACTACAGGGGCGGCGTGGTGATGATCTCCCACAACGAAGAATTCGTCGGCGCCCTGTGCCCCGAACAATGGCACGTTGCCGACGGCCGTGTGACGCACAAGGGACATTTGGCCGTCTCAATGGATCGCTTCGAAGACAGCCGGCCTGGCAGCAGCGCGGCAAGCAGTAATGTCTCGAGCGCTTCGGCGTCAGCTGTCAACTCTGGTGCAGAGGATGGTGGGGATATGAAGTTTAAATCGAAAAAGAAGAAGAAGATGACGAGGGCTCAGCTGAAGGATAGAGAAGTTCGAAGGCGGTTGAGGCATATTGAATGGTACGTTCCGATTCCCCCATGGTCTCCACTTCCTGTTCACTAACGTTTCATGCAGGCTCAACAGCCCCAAGGGTACTCCCCACCCTCCAGACAGCGATGATGATGCATAAAAACCGGGACGGGAAAAGCGTTTTGCTATTCAGTCGGGATCTGTAATGGAGTTTTCTAGAGGGCAATTGTTAGGCTTTTTGCCGCCAGATACCTGGGACCTGCGATATGACGGAAGCTCACACGATAGAGGCGTTTTGTATGTTAAGCATGAGTGGCCTCTAATGATGATGCTTAAGGCCTCATGATATTGTAGGGGGAACAACCCGGATCAGTAATCTTTATTCCGGTTTGGATCATCATCCCACCAGCAGTTGATTGACACAAGGAACGGAGCAACAATATTGTGGCGTCGTAACGTAGTCGGTCGAGGCCCCCGCATGTCAGCCTATCAAAACATGGAATGCAAGAGTCACCATCACCCAAACATGATGCAGCATGCAGATCTCTAAGATTCCTAATGTTTTTTTAGGTAGACATGATCTATGTACTACTGTATGTTGTATACCTTGATTTCACAACAAAACAAAAAGTTAACCTTGCGCAAGCGAGAGCCGGGTCTTCGTACTTATATCAAAGTACAGTAACACGATTGAATGCCTCTCAAGTCTCGGTAGTAGGTAGTGTAGCATGGCATAAAAAAGCGTATATGTAGATTGCGATAATTATACGGAATAGTGGTGTGTGAGGTTGTGACCGGAGCATTGGTGAAGGTTGGCCTACATATCATTATTGGCCTACTGTAATATAGCAGCCACTACAATACTTCCTTTACCTTACATAACCTATTCGACTGTTGTTACTCGTGGGCAACGTCATACATACCCTGATCTCGCACATGTACCTCCCTCGTACCGTACCCGTTCGATAGGCTGACTGCGGGGCAATGGCATAGAGCGAAACCGCACTGTCGGGTGTTTGATGGCCTGGACCCGGTTATAAGACGTGCAATCGACGCATGGTCAGCATCTTGCATAGGGAGCTGATGAAGTGTAGATCTGATAATTGTCTATTCCGTAAAGGCGTGTCTTCTACAGTAGGAAGCTATCTACCGTTTTGTGCCGCAACTAGCGCTAGCCCCAACTAGGCTAGCGGGCAGTGTAATGGCACTGCAACTACTATGTTCCTAATTAGGAATTATGTTCCCAATTGGACGACTACTCCTCCTGCTTCCATTATTACTCCTCCTGCTCCTACTATTGCTCCTACTGCGTATGAAAATAAGTAGCCCATGGTCATGGTACGCCTGAAGTGGTCGATACTCTAACCGATAAGCCCTAAGAGATAAGAAGACCCGAAGTTCCGTATGTTGCTATCGGTTGTCTATGAATCTATGATATGAGACCATCGTGCTTCAATCAGTATCAGTGAAGCTTCGACATCCCCAAATTCCCCCAATTGTACATATATTTCAATTCTGTCGCCCAAGTCCTGCGCCACCCTGATATTCACTCCGAGTGGGTTCGGTCCTCATGTGATCCGTTCCATGCATGGGGACAAAACACCCGCACCTGCACCTGGACCTTGCCAACAACATCCACCCATTCCAACCCGTCAATCGCAAACATGATGGATGAGAAGAATGAGTTTGAAAGTGCCCGCGCGCTGTCCCACGACAACATGGCTGATCTCAAATCCCTTGATTCCGATGCCTTCAAGCTAGCCGAAATGGGTTATACCCAGGACATGAAACGGAATTACTCCGTCCTGTCAGTCTTGGGCGTTGGCTTTTCTCTCACCAACTCATGGTTTGGAATCTCTGCGGCCCTGATCACTGGCATCAACTCTGGTGGTCCCGTGTGCATCGTCTATGGCCTCATCCTCATCGCCTTGATATCAACTTGTGTTGGCATTTCGCTGTCTGAATTGGCCAGTGCTTACCCGAATGCTGGCGGACAGTACTTCTGGGCCAACGAATTAGCTCCTAAGAGATATGCCAATTTTGTGTCTTATTTGACTGGCTGGTTCGCTTGGGCAGGGAGTATCTTTACCTCCGCAAGTGTCGCTTTGGCAGTCGGGAGTGCTGGGGTTGGATGCTGGGCGTTGTCTCATCCAGACTTGCAAGTACCTCCCGAGTTCGATGCGTTTTCCTTCTAATGTCAGTAGCACCATCCATCCGTGGAATGTCTTTGTTAGCTACCAAGTTGTCAATGTCTTCTCATTCCTCTTCAACTGCTATGGGAAATCCCTACCAGCGATCGGCGCCGCATCACTCTACACCTCACTCATCTCTTTTCTTGTTATCCTGATCGTCGTCCCTGCCAAAGCCCCTACACACCAACAAGCCAAATTCGTGTTTGCGAATTTTGTCAATGGAACAGGGTGGAATCAAAATGGTATTGGTGAGAATGCCCATGTACTCTCTATCGATACTTCCCGGTTGACAACTTCCAAGCTTTTATCGTGGGCTTAATCAACTCAAACTACGCCTTTGCCTGCCTTGACTGTGCCACGCATCTCGCCGAAGAAGTCCATCGCCCTGAAAAGATGATTCCCATCGCCATCATGGGAACCGTAGCCATTGGCTTCGTGACATCCTGGTTTTACTCCATTGCCATGTTCTTCAGCATGCAGGACCTCGACGGCCTCTTCAAAGATACGACCGGCGTACCCATTCTCACTCTCTTCTATCAAGCCTTGGGTGCCAAAGCTGGTGCTATTGTTTTAGAAAGTCTGATCATGGCCACTGGAGTTACCTGCCTGATTGCCAGTCATACTTGGCAGAGCCGGCTGTGCTGGAGTTTTGCGAGGGACAAGGGAGTGCCGTTTTCGAGATATCTGAGCCATGTCAGTCCGCGCTTGGATGTACCGTTGAGGGCGCATTTCGTGAGCTGTGTGATTGTAGCGGTTCTGGGGTGCTTGTATCTGGGTTCGACTGTTGCTTTTTACAGGTGAGCAATCTCCTTGATTTAGGATATTTATGTGCATCTGGAGACGGGACCTGGGGACACCTGCCATCCAGGATATTTCTTTCCTGTCCGACCACAACCTCCGCATCAAGCCGTTGGCAATTGACCGTACACCCGGCCTTGCTCTCATACTCTTGAGATCGCCACCGGCAGCAGTATCTTCCGCATCTCTTCCAAGCCGAATTCCAATCGCTCCATTTTGGCAGTCCCGCAGGCTGGAGATTCTCTGGTGGCGGGTCCTGATAATGCTCCAACGAGCAATACCCGCGTTGTAGTATCTAGGTTAACCCGAGTGCTGAAGCTCGAGTTTCCAACCCACCACCATCCCTGCCTAATAATCCGCTTGACTAAGCCTTCGTTTAGCGGGTCTTCCAAGTTCTCCCAAGTCGCGCTTCCATCCGACCTTGAAACAAGAATTTTTCTTTCATCGACCATAAGTAGCAACGTCTAACACTGCTCCTCCATTCTAGCATGGTTACCGCCTGCATCGTCCTCCTCTACCTCTCCTACTCCATCCCCGTCCTCTGCCTCCTTCTCCGCGGCCGCAACAACATCCTCCACGGCCCGTTCTGGATGGGCTCTCTGGGCCTCTTCTCCAACATCGTCCTGCTCGCTTGGACGGGTTTTACGCTTATTATGTACTCGTTCCCGCCGGTTATGCCTGTCAAGGCTGGTAGTGAGTTTTCCCCTTTTATAATTTTCATGTTGTGAGGGTGGTAAGGGAAGTAGCTGATGGAGACGTGGATAGATATGAACTACGTCTGCGCCGTCTACGGCGTCGTCGTCTTCATCGTCGTCGTTGACTGGACGACCAGGGGCCGCTATCATTTCCGCGGGCAGGCGACAAGGCACGAACAAGCGGCTGGTTTGAACGTGGACCATGTCGTCAGCTAGTCCAACGCTGAGGATCCTTGAATCCCTTGAGCGAGAGTTCCCACACTGCTGGAAAGGAGAAGACTCATGAGCCAGCATACTCGTAGTTTGACAGCCATATCCAATGTCAGGCAGAGCGCGGCTCTATCTGTACAACTACTAGATCTCACCAACCAAAGCTATTTCATGACATCACAGTCTTCGCTACCAAGGACTAGGGGCATGAGGGTTTATCCTAGCGCTGAAATCCATAGAACCGGAACCAAGCTGTATCATCTCCAAAATAATCATTCCCTCCCATCCTACGCCCCCTTACACAACCCCTCATCCTTCCCTCCCATAAACAAAACACCCCACCCATCCCTTCCCTTCCCCAACCAAATCCACTCCCCCCACACCCTCAACATCCCGCATCCTGTCTGTTCACCTCTCTTGCCTTTCACCACACCACACCGCACCACACCACACCACCCCACACCACCCCCTTAAACCCATCCATAAACAAAACATCCCATCCATCCCTCCCCCAATCAAATACACTCCCCACATCCTCAACATCCCGCATTCTGTCTGTTCATCTTTGTTGCCTTTCATTACATCACATCACATCACATCATTTCACCTTCTTAAACGCATTCATAAACAAAACATCCCACCCATCCCTTCCCTCCCACAACCAAATTCACTGCCCACACTCTCAACATTTCACATTCTGTCTGTTTCCCTCTCTTGCCTTTCATTGCATCACACCACACCACACCACAATTCCACCCTCTTAAACCCACCCATAAACAAACCATCTCACTCATCTCATCTCTCCCACAACAGAATGCACTCCCCACATCCTCAACATTCCGCATCCTGTCTGTTCATCTCTCTTGCCTTTCATCGCATCACACCGCACCACACCACAGCATACCACAGCATACCACACCACCCCAACCCACCCCAACCACTACATCGATCCATATCACACACACACTACTCTCAATTTTCTATCAAGAATTCAATATAATTCAATCCTTATTATATATAAGATTCTATGACCCCTTTTTTATCTTCTCTTTTTTCTCTTCTCTTTTTTCTCTTTCCTTCTTTCCTTCTTTCCCTTTTCTCTTCTCGTTCAGGGTTAGGACTAAACGCCTTTCCACCAAATCAAATCAAATCAAATATCTTGGAGCATTTCAACACTTCCTGCCCAAACTTCTCGATTTAGTCGTTCAATTCTTTGGTTCTGGTTCTGTTAGGGAGCTGGTTTTTTGGAAACTGGTGAGGGTTGCGAAGGTAGGAAAGGGTTGGTGCGGGGGAGGGGGGGGTGTGGGATATTAATATTTTGTTGGGGAGGGTGGTGATGGTGCTGGTGGTGGGTTAGGAGTTGGGAGGTGGTGCTGCAGCGGTTTAACACAAACCATCCAAAACGGAACGATGCCAAGATATCAACCAACATCCCCCCCCCCCCCCATATCCATCAAAGCCATCATCAAAGCCACTCCCACCACATCCTCCCCCACTACACCCTTCGCAACTAGCTCTGTGTAAAACTAGCTCTAACGACGAATAGAAAATCTATTCTTTCTATAGGTAGGTATATATGAACATAAATAGCGAACAGCGAATTCTTTCTTTCTACTGTGTTTGCCTGATGAGTAGGTGTTAGGTGTTAGGTATTAGATATTAGGTATTCACGCTTTTTGGTTATTGATTGTTGATTATTGGTTGTTGGTTGTTGATTATTGATTACTGATTACTGTAAAAAAAATATTGATACCCATAACCTACTATATCATTCATACATACTTTTATGTACATACCCTTGAATATATATATTTCGGCACAATAAATTCGCATTCTCAACCCTTTTTTCTTTCTCTTTTTTTCTTCTCTTGGGGCTCTACTTCTGATCAGAAAAAGATTGATGCGACGCACGGTACGACTATTTGTTTAGGGTGATGGAAAGCTCGCAGCTGTGGGGGTGGGATTGGAAAGGTATTTTTTGGAGGGGGGGCGGGGTTGAGTAATATAAGGGTGAGGGTGAGATGGTTTTTTGCTGGGACGAGGGGGAGTTGGTATTGTGTGGACGGATGGTGCAGGGGAGATGGGGTTGTTGGGAGGATGAATGCTGGGGTTTGTTTTTGGGTATTTGGGGTGGGGGAGGGGGAAGGAAGTTTGTTAGAAGGTACGAAGTAGAGAAGAGGATTTGTGTTTTTTATTTGGAAGGGGGTTGGAAGCGCAATGCGTACACGTTTGCTTCAGAATAGTTCTCTCGGTACTACGTCAGGGTGGGATAAGAAGTTTTAGGATTATGACTGCTCGGTCAATGAAAATTTATTGAATTGAACTGTATATCGAGCTATCACCAGGGTGTAAACATAAACTGACGAGGATACTACCAGTGTAATTGACTGCTCATATCTTTGGGAGATTCAAATTGCAGAGATTTTTGATTTGGGATGTAGACGAGGTAAGGAAGCTTTGGGAAACGCTGGTGGTAGTATTTGCCGCTGATGGTTCTGTGGCTTTTGTCCTATCCTGGTGCGAGGTTGCGGAGGATTGGACGATACTACCAGGGAAGCTATGTTATAGCGCTTATATCGGTATCTCTAGGATACTCTACCGTAGCCATAACGGTGAGCAATCAATCCAAAGCCAGAGACATCCTTCATGTCTATGTCCCGCGTTTACAGCATGTACTCGTAGTACAACATCGCAGCTGCCACTACTGCCAATGCAGCGACAGATGGCGCAATCTTCTGCACCGCAAGCACCGATGTCTTCTGCCACACCACAGTGTGCATTTTGATGATATTGTCTGGTTGATTGATACAAGGATAGGGTTCTTCTTTTGGGACCGGCTTGCCCAGGAACGTGCAAAGCGGCTCCCATCCCTGCTGAGGCTTGTACTCGAGCAGCTGGTTCTGAGGTACCACCTGCCGAACATGCTTGTAGTGGTTTCGATAAGTTTGGCGCAGTTTGTCGCGGTCGTTCTTGTTGCCTCCGGTCCAGATGTCGAAGATGTAGTTTAGGGTTTTCCAGTACGGCCCAGCCACTTCCTACGTATTGTATCAACGGCATTGCAACTTGTGTTGGCCGAGAGCTCAACCTACAGGTTCAAAAGAGGTGACGTAGTACATTGACCACCAGCTGAAAAGCACGTAAAAGGTTCTGTTCATTGAAGTCATCCAGCTCTCGATGTCGCGTTCAGTCAGAATGACTTTCGCATCAGGGTAAGCGGCGAGAAGCTCGTCGATGAACATGTTGCAAGGGATATCGGTGGTGGCCTGCATATCCTTTAGCCGTCAAGACCCATAAGCAGTGCAATTTCAACAATGACGAGATATTTTCAGGGAGATCTTCTCACGCTGTAATCTCCAAGTAACTTGTCAAACTCTACTCGTTGATAATGTATTCCCTCGTTGGCATACTTGGCTCTGAGAGCCTCAAGCCAGTATTTCATTGCTTTGGTGCGGTATCCTTCTATCATGTGGTAGGATTTGTAGCCAAGCTTCTGGAGAGCAACTTGCATTGCTGGAAACGCTCAGCTGTGTGAATGAGACAGAACCTGGAGCAAGACAAACACATCGTCCCAGTTCGGGAAAAGCCAAAAGCCAGGACCTGCATCTCTACAGGTCGCGGAGAGACCAAAGCAACCTCGTCAATGAGCCTGCGCCCATTTGCAGGCATTCTCGACGGCCAGATGATCAGGTTGTACCGCTGCGAATGATCCGTGAATCTGCGATTTTGAAGTGTCTAAAGATCACTTGAAAATGTTTCTGATGTGTTTGTAGGTGTGAGGCTAGGAACTAGCTGTAGCCCTCGAGAGACGTAACATGGTAGGGTAAGGTTGGTGTAACCTTAGTACGGTATGTGCTCTACCGATCCATGGTCGTAAGAAACAATACCACATGCAAGCCTTGACACAGGCCGCATTGATCACGGTGTAGTGGTACGTTGTAGTTGTTTCCGGTTATCATTATTGAAGTAGGTCTGGTGAGAACCAATCGGAGCAAGCGAGCATTATTCTATAGTCGCGCGCTTGGGATGCGTTCACCCGCGTCACCAAACCATCATATTGCGAGAAGCTATCACCTTGACACCTTTTCCTGGAGTGAAATCACCTTGGTAAAACTGGTAAGTTTCGATAGTTCGCCTGGTGGTCCACCAAGATCTGTTAGGTTGCGGTATAGCTATGCTGGAAGAACACATACGGAACAGCATCGAAAGGCAACGGTCTGTCCGATAGGGCCGCCTGTCATCCTTCCCGTTCTTGCCCTGCCACGATATGGGTGGACCGATCCGTCATGAAATGTATACGGTAAAAACCAGCTAAAACATAGTAGTATCACTACACCTTCGTCGCCTACAGAGCTCAGCCTTGTCTGACGATCATTTCGCATCTTTGTAGAATGCCATGCATTCTATAAAAAAGAAAAGAAAAGTCACCCACTTATGTATGATGCTGTCTTTTTGCCTGATCCGTAAACACGTGTTGCTTAGATTCCATACCGTCTTGAAAGCCTGGGCCTTTGACTCGATTTCGCCATCTGTTCCTCTTCGCTATTATGATCACAATGTCGAGGGCCTGATATCATCTCCAGCTCGCTGATGAGTAAATTGTCAAAGGTCCTCAGCATGCCACAAGAGAATATTGATGCATCCAAGCCAATGCATGTTTTCGGCGTTGACTCGCTAGTAGCTGTGGAGATTCGCAATTGGTTCAACAAGAAGTTGAATGCCAACGTCACGGTCTTCGATATATTGGGAAATGCGAGTATTTCTCAATTGTGTTTTGAAGCTGCTGGGAAAATTTGATATTATTAGCCCTGCCAGTGTGAAATTGCCGCAGTATTCAGATATCAATACACGAGAATCCTCCTTTTCCACTTTCTGCTCGCTCGCGAGTATCATAGGCTCGATCTCGTGTCTTCCTCGCCTTTAAATCGAATGTATTATACCATCTGCCTCTTATCGCGCAACGGTCTTAGCAAAAAGAACTTCCGGCGGGTAGGAAGGTAGTACATAGTGACTTTAAGAATGAGTAAGATTGGGTATTATTGTAAATCATGCTATCTGCGTTACAATACCAGCCCAGGTTATAATGAGGTTTGATCGAACCACCAGGCTGCGAATATAAACTACTGGTAACAATTAGGAATGCGGCACCTTTACGAAAGTACCGCATCTGATTTACGATCCTTGAAATATTCAAAAACAAACTTCCTACTTTCTGGAGCCAATTGTTCATCATTTGCCGTCTCCATTGGTAGAATACCTGCAGCCAAATGCAGATGCTTATAGACTTCATAGCTTATGTTGATACAGGAGAATACAGGGTTGATGCCATGGGCTGACAAGGCGACCCCCCAAGACTCTTTATCCAGAGTAATCAGTAGATCGCTGCCTAATGGAAAGAACAACGTTGCGGTTCCGCGAGGAGGGCAGTTGTGACGGTAGATGGCTTGTCCTGGGTTTCTAGCCTTCTATTGTCAGCTTAGATTTTAAGAAGTTTTTGCTGAATGAATTTTAATTCTTTCTCAATATTGCGTATTACAGCCGCTCTTTTCATCGCAGAAGGAATTTGACCAAAGACCGCAATAGCGAGGAGAGAAAATTTGATTCGCACAATGCCCAAACGAAGCCCCGAAACCACTTCATCGGGCGTTGAGAAAAGGCAAATATCGCCACTGCAAGCACAGAGCGCCATTACAAAATTTCTTAGAGGATGGACACTTCATGTGGCAGCTACAGGGTGCATTCTCCATTTCGAGCTTGACATAATGGAACCAGCTAATCTCGTTCTATGGATAGGCTTTGTCTGGCTGTGTTTCTGGCAAGCATGGAAGTCTCTATTGTTCAACGTCGTTAGTAGCAATCACAGACGATTTAAAAGGATTCGGTCAGAGCAGCTGGATTATCTCCGCCTATATGCTCATTTACACCGGTAGAATGATATCAATAGATCCAAGGGCGGACGAGCGCTTCGTTTACTGTCTGCTAAGGCTTCTTGATCGTCTGGGCCAAGCTCAGCGACATTTTTGGGCGGAAGTCATCACTTATATGCTCCCTTGGGCTATTCATTGTCTTTTCTGGAGCATGTGGAGCAGCGAGAACAATGTCGCAACTGTGAGATTCGTTTGTATCCAAGTATTTTTGACGGCTCACAACATGCCAGGATCATTCTTCGAGCATTTCAAGGTATAGGGGGTGCTGGTATCTATTCCTTGGTCTTCGTGATCTTTTTCGAGATGGTCCCGACTCAGAAATACGCGACTTATACCAATGTGCTCTGTGGAGTTTTCGCTTCTTTGGAAGTCAGTCCATTGATTGAATGAAATCGCATCTACTGATTTGACGATGGTGTCCCAGCAGGGTTGTATCGATCCTTGTTTTATTGATCGCTATACCTAAGAACTTCCCTTATCATGATCTTCCTCCATATTCATACGAGCCACTAACGGTCCTGAAAAGTTTCTCTGGGGCTCAGCTCAAGCGGGTAGACTTTCCAGGCACAGCCCTACTGCTCTCAGCGACTGTTTTTCTCGTGGCTGCTTTCGAGGAGGCAGGTCTAGAGTATGGATGTAAATCCGCATTCATCGTTACTGCCCTGGTGCTCTCTGGCTTATCCTGGGCGTCATTCTTCCTTTGGCTACGGAATTTGACTCGAGTGGCAGGTATAAGCGAACCCGTATTTCCCTGGAGGTTTATGCAAAGCCGGGTTCGTATTGGACTACTCTTGTCACCTTGTGACTTGTTCTATACTCCTGAAGCTGAAACATATGCTCACAGAGGCCTAGGAATATATTTCTGACTGGCGCGCCTTTTACGGTTGCCGTAAGCCAGATTCCTCTCCGGTTTCAAACCGTCAACGGAGTATCAGCTCTTGGAGCGGGAATACGTCTCTTACCGTTCGCTGTTTTGAGCCCGATTGGTTCCATCATTGCTGCTGGTGTCGCGGGAGAAATGAAGGTACCCCCCATATATCTACTGCTTGGGGGCTTCGTAATCCAAACCGTAGGGCTAGCCTTACTTAGTACTTCTCCTATTACAACGAGAATTAGAAATGCTCAGTATGGATATCAAGCGATCGATGTGTTTGGAGTTGGGGTCAATATAGCCTGTCTACTCGTTATGACCCCATTTCCGGTTGAAAAGCGAGACCAATGTTGGATGTCTCATTTACAGACTATTAGCGAGCTATAAGTACTGATCATACCTGCAGCCGTGGCCACGAGCGCCATGATTCAATTTCGCACTATGGGGGGTGTCATAGGCCTCGCAGCTACCATTATGGCGATGAACAGATATCTCAAATCGAACCTTATCAACTTCTTGTCTCTCACTGAAATTGCCGCTTTACTGCAAACTACACAGGCTTCGGCAGCATCACCACCAGCTTTAGCGGAGGCCGTGAAAGGTGTATTTGCTAGCGGATATAATTTGCAGATACGGTTATGATTGGGTTCTCCGCGGCGCAGATACCAATGACTCTGCTTATGTGGCAAAAGAATCAGATACTACTCTAGAATGGATTCAGCCAGCTCATACAGTCTTCACCAGACCTGCCGTTTGCTCTAATTAAGCCTTCGAGGGAAATGAGGTTGACGGTAGGAAAGAGTTCAACATACCAGGTAGATCAAATGACCTAGACACTCTAGTCAGTGTCGCCGCTGAAAATAGTTCACAATTGCATAATGTACAAGACGACGCAGACCATGCAGCACAAATCCAGCACTCCCACACAAAAAGATAAATGCCAAAACAGCCCTGGCCGAAGAATCCAAAAAAAACCTAACGACTCAAGAGGTTGGTCAGACATCAAGGACTAGAAGCGCTCATTGCTAGCACTACCATGCCACCAGGCCTGCTGATATTTCGAGCGGTCTTATCACTAATATATACCCACGTCAGAGCTCTCTAAAAAGGTCCCCACAAGTCAGATATCATAGTCCCCGACGTTTTCTGACCAACTCACGAACATCTAAGACCGATGAATATGAAATTTATGATGGGAAAGCAAGAATGAATGAAACAAGACACGAAGAGAGAACGGAAGTGGTGAAAAGAAAGTTTTTTTGAAAAAAAGGGAAAGAAAGAGAATAGCTTCTCTCCAAAAAAAACCAAAAAACAAGAAACATAATACGCTAACAAAGAAAATAGAAGTGAAAGAAGCCAAACGCTTCCTCTCCCCCTTCCATAGCTCCTCTACCCTCTTACCCCCTCCCCTTCCCACCCCACCCCACCTTCCCCATCCCCTTTCCCGCCGCTATCCCTTCCACCCACCCCCACCCCCTCTCCAGCCTCCCCATCTCTTCACACTTCCCTTACCCTTCTATCATCTCTGAATTCTGAAAATCCTAGCTTGAGACGAAACGTAATAAAGATGAGATGTGGTGGAGCGGCGTTTGGGGTGAAAGATGATGGGATAAAATGAAACGGATGGGATGGGAGGGTGTGAGAGGCGGGAAAAAGAATGGCCAAGACGTGGAGGTGAGGATGGAGACTTTTTACCAGTCTCAAACAAGTTCCCCCGTCCTTGGGTCTGAGAACCCTTCTTCAGAAAAG
>JAABUW010002994.1_pt1 | contig 24688 bp, 20 predicted proteins | sample 5560081 | NCBI WGS metagenome assembly JAABUW01 (sample SAMN10711882, study PRJNA513363) | rock metagenome | isolation source: Antarctica rocks | place: Antarctica: Victoria Land, Knobhead sud | reverse complement strand
TATTGCTTCAACAGTATAATAGAAAATATTATAGAGAATATGATAGAAAGTTTGATAGAAAGAATAATAGAAAGTAGAGCGAGAAGTAGGGTAGAAAGTATGATAGAAAGTATACTATTTTTAGAAATTGAGTTCAAGCAACTCAACTCGATTTCAAGTTGAGCTCGAGTTGAGAGAAATCAACTCAATCTCAACTCAAATTCGATCTTGAATTGAGTTGATCTCTCTCAATTCAACTCAATTCTGATTCAACGACAGATCTAGTTATATCTGATCAGTGATCTGCTTCAATCATACAAGAAGAAGTTTATCAAGTGCTGAATCAATAAATGTCTGAATTTCAACAATCATGCAATCTTTCATGATGAAAGCAGTCATGTCAATTTGAAGCAAAATCTTTTAAACTTCATTAATGATTTTAAGATGATGATGAATAGTCTGAAGCTACTGCTTATAAATCAACATCAAGATCATGTTATGATCATTAAAAAAGCAAAAATTCAAATTTCTCATACTGTTTGAATTTCAATACTATGAGATCTCATTACTCATGTAACTTCTTTTGCTCTTTTATGCATAGTTGAACAGTATAAAATGTTGATCTTAGAAGATGAATTTTTAACGACATGCAAACATATATACTTAACATTCATGAAACTATCTTATGTTCATCAAATTCAGATGCATATTTACAATGTAGCAGAAAATGAAGTTTTAAAGCTGAAAAATATACATTCACACTGATGATTTAACAAATTTACAGTGATATGAATGAAGAATGATATCAAAGTCACTGCAGTTTTTATCAATTCACTTTTACTTGTTCAAAATTTAACTGTCATGAAGTTAAAGAATCAATCTGTTGAAGCGCAAGATAGAGAAAATCAAAGATGTCAAGAAAAACATGAAAATTCAACTCAGCAAAATCTTTCACAATTTGAGCATGTTTTAACAAAGATAAAGATGAAGCGAAGATAGAAAATGATGAAGTCAATTACAATTAAAGAATGAGAAAGAAAAGAAGAAAGAGTGAGAAAGAATAAGCGAAGAGAGACAGAAAAAAATAGAGAAAGAAGTAAAGAAAGAGAAAGAAATCAGAATGTTATCTTTTCTTTGATGCACATGAAAGCAGATTTATTTGCAGCATTTCATATGTAACTGCATTTTAAAACAATGTAGATTTCAAAATTATGAATGATTGAGAGCGCATTTATGAATATCAGCGTGTTTACTAAATTTGATGAGATCATAATTAAACTCTTTTACTTTTTCTATTATGACTAAAGTATAAAAAAAGTGTACATGTAAAGATGAGAATGTATATGTAGAAAGAAAGAGTGTATCAATATTGAAACTCTAATTTAAATATTTAAAAATAATTTATTAACTTTTATTATTAATATGCTTTAAAATATACGATTAACAATTTAATTTAATTACTTAATGACTCAGTAAAAAGTTATTTAATAAATTTGAAGAATTTTTTAAAATTATTAAAATAATTAATTCTTACGTTTATTAATTAAAATTATTTATTGATTAACTTTATCATGACGTTTTTTATATCAGTTTGCTTAAACTTATAATTAATGACTTTTTATATTAATAAATATCTTTAATATCGTTTTTAAAAATGTTTATAATTGAAAAGTTAATTGAAAAATAAATAAAATATTAAACTTTTGAGTAAAAAGCTTTTAATTAAAGTATTTAATTAAGTAAATTGAAATTAAAAAGATGATTAAATTAAGTTTATAAATATAATTAACGTTATAAAAATCATGAACGTTTATCATGTTTAAAATTTAAATCATTTAAATAAATTTTTTAAATCATTTATATTTAATAATATAATAATTTTAAGTATGAGCTTAAAGATTAAAAGTTTCATAAAAGCTTCGACTTTAAAAAAGAAATTTATCATTATAGTTTAATTGAATGTTGTTTAAATAGCGTTACGATTAAAAATGTTAAAAAATGTTACGAGTAAAGACAACATTTAATTCTAATTATATTTAATTAATAAGTTGAAGTTCTTTAAACTTAAATGTTACTTGACGTTTAATGAATATTAAATCATCGTAAATTTTTTTTTAAAATAATCATTGAGTTAAGTGAAACTTAAATGTTACTTGACGTTTAATGAATATTAAATCATCGTAAATTTTTTTTTTAAAATAATCGTTGAGTTAAGTGAAACTTAATTAATCTCATTTAATTTACTTGAGTGAGTGAATTTAAGAGCTGTTTTAAAAATCTTAAGTGAGTTTCTTTAAAGAACACTCATTTAAACACTCACTTAATTGAGTGTTGAGATATTAATTAAATAAGATAAAATAAGATAAGAAAATTTCTCGTCGAGCAACATAATCAGCAACATAACTAATTACTCGTGTAAAAGTGCTTCATTTTTCATTATTTTTGCATCGTTTAAAAGATCTCGCTCAGCTCATTAAATTGAGTCGCTTACATATGAATCATATAAGATGCGCATTGCTTGCATAGTAAATGCAATTATATGTTTAATATTTCATATGAGAAACATGTATCTTACATAGTCTTACGAACTTTGAAAAATCTTAATTTATTAATACGACTGAATATAACTGCATTGATTATGTGAGCAATGCGCATTTTATATGATTTATATGTAAATGATTTAATTTAATAAACTGAGCAAGATCTTTTAAACGATGCAAAAATTATGAAAAACGAATCGCTTTTACATAAATTATGAATTTTTTATGTTTCAAAGTTAAAATAGCTTAAATCTTAACATTAAACTCAATGAGTTCGCTAGAATGAGTTAAATCTTCGTTATTGATTGAACTCAACTCACTGAGTTTTACTGAGATAAGTTGAGTTTAAAAATCGATCGTTAACTCAACTCAATGATCATATTACTTTTCTTTATTATTTCTTGTTTCTTCGTGTAACGTTTTATATTATAATTTAATTTTTAAAATTAAGTTAAATTTAAATCTTATTTATGTTTAATTCGTGATAAATTTTGTTTCATGAGTTGTTTAAAAAGAAATTTAAAAATAATTTAATTAATGTTAAAGAGATAAAGAAAAGAAAATTACAACAGCGAAGAGTTGTAAATGTAGTTTATATAATTGATTAAATCAATGACAGCGAGATTTATCATCATATATTTCGCTTTTAATGAGACTCGCTATGTAAATTAAGTACTTCGCAGTAAGTGCGCGCTGACAAGTGCGCGCTTTATGTGCGCGCTTCGCGAACCTTTCGCTCAAATAGTTTACAGTTTAGGTGAAAGGCTTCCTAGAAATTAGTGGGTTCGGCTATGGTACGGTCGGAAATTGAGGCAATGTCACCCTGGATGCTACTGATTAAGAAGAAGAGGTGCTCCTGGAAGCCCCGTTTCAACGGGAAGCAGCGTTGGCCCGAGACTGAGATTCACCCGGAAGTCTTTCCACCCTACGCGATCAGGGCCGTCCCGAACAAGGCATGGCAAGTTTCCAGTAACTAGTTCGATGGGAGAGAACCGAGACGATGACCCCATCTCTACCTCCGATTAAGTACTACTCTCCAGCCATCACCTGACACAGCACCAATACACGAAGACAAACTCGACACTTTCCAAAAACAAGGCAAGGATTCTACTCTAACTCAGAGACTAAAGCAATGGTAGCTACTCTTGGTTCCCGAACGCAATCCCCAGAAAGTTCGAGAGTGGCTGCCGTAAGATCAGTCATGCGCACTTCTTATACCGCTCCTCACACTTGTCTCGTCTAAGCCGACGTTTTTCCTTTTCCTTCAGTAGCGGCATCGTATTTATCCTTTAGCCGCCTACCAGCCAGCCGACCCAACTCCAGTATGGGACCACATTCGAGTATCTCAGGTACCGAGAGCTCGGTGCCCAGGTTTTGTCGAAGCCAGTTGCGTAACTCAATCATCATCAGCGAGTCTACACCTAGATCTTGGAAGTTTAGTTGCAGATCAAGATCGCCTTCGGTCGCTCGCAGGATGCTGTTCAGGTGACGGCCGATTTCACCTGCCAGGACCTTGTCACTGTCTTCACTACCGAGTATCGCCGGGTTATTCGCAACGGACGCCAAGAATTGCGTTAGGCCATTGTTTGAAGCAGTTGCAGTTGCGGCGGACGTGACATCGTCCTCATTTCGGTACACCGCCATGCGGCGATCGCGTCGCCAGACAACCCGATTGCGGGGGTCAGACAGAGGCAGCGTTGATCGTACACCCAAGCCCAATTGGTTGAGACTTGTATACGCTTGTACAGTCGAGTCTGCAGTATGGGCCTGAGGCGGTGAGAACTCCCTCGATGATCTCCAAATCATGAGTTCCAGAGATTCGAGGAGATCCCGCTCGATCAGCATCCAGTATGCACTGGCCCGAAGAGGTTCCAGAGCCCCTGGGTTAGTAGTAGTGAGAGATCCTACGTCTTCCATGACTCCGATGTCAATAACGCTAGCCGGCTGCCCCAGATGCTGTCGGTATTGCGTGAAAGCATCCAGGAACGTGTTGGCAGCAGCATAGTTGGCCTGACCCCACTGACCTGCCAGTCCACACACAGAACTGAACATGACGAAGAAGTCTAGGTTATTACCCAACGCTTCGTGTAGATTCCAGGTTCCGCACACTTTCGGCGTTATGACATCATTCCACTCGTCGATTGTCATCTTAGCAAGCGAATGGTCCTATCGAGCATCAGTCAGGCGGCCATGAAAGGTCCACGATCGCAGAGCACCATACCCTTAGAATCAAAGACATTTGCATCACTCCCGCAACTGGTTTGCTCGCACCAGTGACTGCTCGCTTCACATCCTTGAGGTTGCCAACGTGGCCCGAAAAGGCCTGGACCGAGCATCCTAATGCTTCCAACTCGTGCAAGAATGCCCCATGGACATCCTTGTTAGCGGCCGACCTGGAGAAGAAGATCAAGCTCCTGGCTCCTCGCTCGATCATCCACGTTGCTATGGCTTGGCCAAGGCCACCTAGTCCACCCACGAGAAGGTAAGAAACATCGGGTAGGAAAAGGTCCCTCTGACCTAGGACAGCCGTCCCTGGGAGGACATTAGGATCCTGAGGCATGCGAATAGCAACTTTGCCGTCGTAGCTCCTCTTCTGCATGAACTGAAAGGCCTCCGAGATATTTCCAGCGTCATATGTTGTGACAGGTTGGAAAGGCTTGATCTCTCCAGCTTCGTACATCGCGACGATAGTCTCGAGCAGTTTCCTCGCCTCCAGTGGCCTTGCCTTACACAGCCGGGCGACGTCTACCCCAAAGAATCCTCGGTTATCGTGGAACAAGTCAAGAGCTAGCTTGCCACGGCCGGTTATGTCGCGCTTGCCCAGTTCAATCATGACGCCGTTCTCAGCGACACACTGCCAAGAAGCGTGCAAAAGCTCTCCAGCCAACGAGTTCATGACAAGGTCCACGCCGCTGCCATCTGTCGCTCTCAGTATGTTAGTCAGGAACGATTCGTCCGTGGAGCTAAAGATGCGATCTTTAGCAATGCCGAACGTCTCGGTCAGAAAAGCGGCTTTCTCGGGCGAGTCGGTCGTGGCGTACACCTAAATATGAAGTTGAGTTTTTGCATTCTTCATGGCACGGAGATAATTTACCTGCGCTCCGGCAGCCTTACAGATATACATGGCGGCTATGCCAGCCGGCGCTGCTGCAGCTTGAACCAAGACCGTCTAGCAAAGATAAAACACGTCAGAATATCATGTGCAGTCCTGGAACTAAGTCTCGACTCACCTGTCCTCGAGTCAAATGACCGACGTCTACGAGCCCCCGTATAACGGTGGCGTATATGGAAGGCATAGTCGCTGCTGCTTCAAAGCTGAGACTGGAGGGCATCCTGATGCACCTCTGAGACGATGTTCTGAGCCTCGAGGACAGCGATTGTTCGCTGAGCACCATAACACAGTCACCGACCTGGAGGTGCTGCACCTCCTGCCCGACTTCATGTACCACCCCGGCACACTCATAGCCGAAATCGTCGCCTTCGACGATACCCATGGCAACGTATACATCGCTGTTATTCATGCCGGACACATGGACATCCACCTCCACCTCCGTTGGACCCAAGGCGCTCTCTTGCGGCCTTGTCGCCCAGCGAAGGGTCTCTAGTACACCCTTTTTCGCGATCTGGAGGCGCCTTGGCGACCCTTGAACTCCGATATTTCCCAATTCATGCCTCACCGAGATGTCGCTGAACCGACTCACATGAACAACCCCGTTGTGGAGAGCGAATTCGTAATCTGGATCTGTTTCCTTAACTCGATCTCCACGTATCTTTTCGAACACTTTGAGAGTGGCCTCCCACGCTTGGTTGTCGAGACGATCCAGCTCAAGAACACCGAAAGGCAAGTTCAACTCGGATCGGATCGTACGTGCCATCCCATTCACGAGCGAGTACCGGGGGTCCGTAGGCGCCATCTGGGCCTGGCGGGTTAACCAGAGGATCGGGCGTTCTCCTAGACCGCATACAAAATCGACGAGGTCTCGAAATTCCTTTCCTGTGATGTCGTGAAGGAAGGTGGTCTCGAGCTCGTAAGCGGAAATCACAGCCTGGTTAGATGGAGGCGTCTGCTGGAGGGAGCAGTGATCGACTTCAATGCCTTTGCCATGGAGATATTCCTCTAAGGCTAAGGCATTGGGGCTGGTACCTTCAGGTGCTAGAACAGTCAGTCTTTTAAGCTGCTGCTGCGATACCCCGTCCGTGGCTCTCGCTGTCATGGTGGCATTTTGTTGATATGGTGGCTTTTGATCGTAGCAGACAGACTCGACTCCATCAAAGCCTGCTTTGCGAAGCTCTTCGTCCCATCGCTCCGGGAACACATATGGCTGTTTTGGGCGCCCGTCGGCTTCTCCAAGCCACCACCCTGGCAGAAGTCCCATGATATAGTCCACGAATTTGGATTCTGGGTCCGAAGGTTAGTATTTGGCGCAATCGACAGGAGGCGGAAGTTGTCTCACCTGGGCACAGCTCGGAGAGGAGTAAGCGACCCCGGGGTCGAAGCAGTTTCCGGACGTTGGTCAATGTTTCTACGAGGCTGGGCGTGGCGTGTAAGACCTGCGCGTTAGTTGGTCAGAAGGGTAATCAAAAGGTCTTAAGATCTCACGTTGCCTGCAATGACCAAATCAAACGAACCCTCCTCAAGACCCTGCTCAGCAGGAGCCCTGGTGACGTCGAACGGGCGATACTCAATGGCCGCATGGTCCTTGAACCGCTCCTTTGCCTTGATGAAGAAACCAGCCGAGATATCGGTGTAGAAATACTTGGAGTATAACCTCCGCCCAGACAGGGTTTTGAGATTTTTCAGGACGTTTTCAGTAGTGCTTCCTGTTCCGGCGCCAATTTCAAGGACTCGGAGGTTTGGGTTTTCGTGACCCAAGAGCTCCACTAGGCCTTGATAATCAATCCAGTCGAAGAAGTTGTAGAAGTCGGTGAGCATATTATCCCGGAACAGGAGCTCCAGGGCGTCAACTTTCCCATCAATGATATCCACAGCAGCCTCGTAAACCTTATGTATAATACGGCAAGCAGCCATGTTCGGCGTGCCCTCGGCTACAGCCATCAGGTCCTGTATCATTGCCTGTCGCTCCGCCGAAGTAAGCTCATAGAGCTTCGCTGTTCCGGATACCAGTCTGGATTTATTTGCCTTTGCAAATTCGAGAAACTCCTGCAACCAGCCGCGGAACTTCTGCAAGTGTCCCTCTGGCGCTGTATGCCCCACCAGCTGAAGATGATTCTCTATCGCGCAAAGCACGACCAATTTTTCGACCATGGTGATGGCCGACTCCCTAAGGAGCTCTGCCCTAATTAGTGTGCCGGGGTCGAGCATGTCAATGTCAGGCTTCCACTCCAATCGTACTGCTCCATGAGGATCACTCCCGCGCTCGTCACTGTCGCTGATCAGTAGCGATGATTTGGCGCCTTTCAGGAACACTGCGAGCTCGCCGTTTTGACTCACACCGTACCCGTTGCCCGCCACCGCGTTGCCGGGCAGGCACTTCGCCTCAAGATGTACCCGCGTGGAATTGCCGGCAGCGAGACCAACATACAGCTCTTCGATATAGTTTAGCTGATAGGCTTCCGTGAGGGTCCTTGTCTGACCATAATGCATTGCGGTGTCGATGGCCTGAATGATAATTGTCATGGAGGTTGGATGAAGCTGATAGGATGACTCGGATTCTGTGGATGCTCCAACAACAGTGGCCGAAACGAGCTTCTGGTCTGTACCAACTGAGACGTCTTGCAATCCCCGGAACGATGGGCCGTATTCCAAGCCAAGGCGTCTCCAGGCCTTATACCATCTCCCGGCGGGTACACTCCTTGGTAGCAGGGGATTGTGTCCCACCTCATACTTTGATCCAGGCCCAGATCGTACCTGTCCGTGACAGTGCTCTACCCAGCCAACAGTGCTGTTAGAAACGATCGAGAAGTCATACCACACAGACTTCATCGTTGTAGTCAACCTGTAAGCTCGCAGCGAGGTAATAATCTCGAGCGACTCACCGGGTTTGATAATCAGAGGGCTCGTATCGATGATGGTGGTATTACGAACTGTGTAATCGCTGGCGCCGGAGAGCTGACCTACCGCTTCACCAGCCATAGTGATGTACGCTGCTGCTGGGAACACCGTATCCGTGCGTACGACGTGCTCCCGGACCCATGCAGGGACAGTGTCCGGACGGAGGTGGTTGCGCCACACGGGCTCCAGGTCGCTTGCCTCTGCGACGCGAGAACCGAGGATGTCATGATGAGCAAACTGTTTGAAGCGCCATCTCTTCATCACGCGGCTTTCGTGCCAGTAACTTCCCTCACGGTGCCAGGCATAGTTGGGGAGATTGGGGAGAGTATTACCGTTCGGGTACATGGCTGCGAAATCAATTTCGACGCCGACAGAGAACAGCTGGCCCATCGCTTTCAGCACGCTTCTGCGGGCGTCCACATTTCGACTTAGCAAAGACTGGTACTGGGGCTTGGCGTCAAGTTCTTTATAGACCTGCTTCAACGGACCAGCCAAAGCCGGATGAGGTCCAATTTCGACATGCGGTTTGCCCATAAGCTGTGGATGATTGAGAATAGCTTTGACTCCCGAATGAAATAAGACGGGAGATAGCAAATTGGCGATCCAGTACGACGGTCCGAGTTCTTTCGCTTCCGTCATGAACTTGTCCTTGACAGTGGAATAGTAAGGGATCGTCGGGTTCTTTGGTGCAATACAGCCTTCCAGCAATTGCTTGTACAGCCCCGCCACGTCTTGCATATGGTCTTCACAGAAACGTTAGTCTATCGAACGTAAACCTGGACTTGTGGTGAGGAGTTACGCGAGTGATAGGCCATTTCTACACGCACTCTGCGTGCAAAGACCTTAGGCCTGGTTTTCGTGAAGTCTTCAATGAAGGAGTCCAGCGCTGAGTCGTCACCAGAGATAGTCACACTGCTGCCACTGTTAACGCAAGCAACCCACACAGTCGGCGGAAGTAGTGAAGCCACTTCGCTAGCGCCAAGGCCGATGGCAGCCATACCGCCTTTACGTGTCTGGGCTTTTAGTGCTTGTCCACGGCAGTAGGAGATTGTGACGGCCTCTTCCATGGTGTAGACACCAGCAGCGTAAGCCGCGGCGACATCACCACCGGAGTGGCCGATCACTCCTGAAGGCTGGACGCCCCATGAGCGTAATAGATTGACGAGCGCAACCTGGACGGCCGTGCAGATGGGCTGTGCATACTGAGCCTGATCCAGAAGACTTGTCGGTGTCGGCTTTCGCATTTCAGCTGGAAAAAGTCAGTCCCCACATATCGCCTTCACAGCCCGTGGTTACGCAAAGCTTACTTTCCATACTAAACCCTGGAGGCTGCTTGAATGTGGCCAAGTGGGCATCCATCGTGCGGATATCCTGAAGAAAGGAGGTGTAGGCTGTCATCAGCTCCTTTCCCATCCCTGGCCACTGTGCGCCTTGCCCAGTAAATACAAACACTGGCTTCGCGCCTGTACTTGCTGTCTTGGCCTTCATCGTGGTGACCTCGAAAGGCGCAGAGACTTCCGCGATTGCAAAAGCGCGGTATGGCAGATGCTGTCTTCGAGCGCCGAGTGTGTAGGCGAGATCATTCAACGATGGTTGTTCCCGGATGCAAAACTCCTCCGCATTTTTGACCAAATTTGTCAAAGATTCCTCATGATTGGCTGAAAAGACAAGTAGTAAAGGATTTGTACTCTTGAGACCGTCCACGCCATCTCCATTCACACAATGGCCGTTCACACCGTTGGTACCATTGAAGGTTGCCAGCTTTGTGGCTATAGTAGAGGTTCGACCTTGTTGTTGGAAGTAGGATGGCAAGAATGATTTTGCTGCGTCGATAATCACCTGGTCCAGAATCAGATCAGCCTGTACGGGAGAGACATGTTTATACATGGAAAAAACGCAGAAGTCGGCGGGAGAGGTTGGTAGCAGAGCTCCTGATCGAGGTCCAAGGGCAGAAACAGACATGGGCTAGAGGTAGACCTACGTGGCAGTTTGCGCCGCCGAACCCAAAATTATTGACACTAATCCGTTCTTTTCGTCCTTCGGGCCACGAAGTAGGTTCCGTGGGGACAACAAGGCGTGCTGACTCCCAAGGTACTTTCTCGTAGTTAGCAAACAGAACTATGCACTTGAGGCTTCAAGCAAGCACAAAACTGCTGGGTTCAGCTCACTCTTGGGGTTCGGTGTGTTGAATTTGATATTGGGCACAATGGTCTTGTTCTCCAGACACAAGACCGCCTTGATGACGCTGGTCAGCCCTGAGGCTGCCTCTGCGTGACCCACATTGGGTTTGACCTACTACGTTAGCATATACCCTCCTTCAGGCTGGCAGCACACATACCGATCCTACCAGTACGCCGCCGCTCTCGTGCCAGACATTGGCGACTGCCATAGCTTCTATAGGATCACCTATAGCCGTACCTGTGCCGTGACATTCACAAAAAGCAGTCTCAGCAACATCTAACCCGGCTTGCCGATAGGTCTTACGAATCAGGGTCTCTTGCGCGGAAATGCTGGGGTTGCTTATCCCGGACGTCTTGCCGTCGAAGTTGGTTGCGGTCGCCCGTACGATGGCACGGATAGGGTTTCCATCCCGAATTGCGTCATCTAATCTTTTGATGTAGACAGCGTTAATGGCATCTGCACGCGCATAACCATTGGCGGCTGCATCAAACGTCTTACATGAGATGTCCGCAGATAAGGCCCCAGCTTCGTACAATGCAACCGTCATGGCTGGAGTCAGGACAAGATTCGCGCCGCACGCCACAGCCGAGGAGCATTGCCCATGGGCGACCGCCTCGCATGCCAGATGAAAACCTAGGGAGGAGGATGCACACGCGGCCTTAATGACAAAACTTGACATCTGTTAGTTGAGAATGAAGAAGAAACATAGCGTATATCGTAATTACCTTGGTCCACGCAAGTCGTATTCGTATGAGACACGATTTGCCAGTGCGAAATCGAATGAGCCAGTCACGCGGTACGTCGGAAAGTCTTGGGGGTCTTTGGCTTGGAGGTCGTTCCAGTCCTCAGCAGAGAAGCCTACATAGCATCCGATATCTTTACCTCTCCACTTCGTCTCCCCAGCACTCTCGAAAGCCTCGTAAACGACTTCCAGAAGCAGCCGGTGATGAGGGTCCAGCTGGTCTGCTTCGGCTTTGGACATGCTGAAAAATCCAGCGTCCATCTGCGCGAGGTCCAGATCATTGAGGAAGTAGCCCTGGTTCGTGTCCAAGAGTCCTGACTTCCCGTGACCTTTGTAGCGGTCCTTCGGAACGGGCGAGATGGCATCTTTCTTGTTGACAAGGAGATCCCAAAGCTTTGCTTCTTTATCGACGCCTCCTGGCAGTCTCATGGACATACCAATGATGGCAATGGGCGTGGGTGGAGGCGGATGAGTGTAAGTGTGAGGGAGATGCACCTCTTGTCCACCACTCCGGTGCTCTCCGTTTGTCCTGCCCGAGGCATCTTTTGGCTCTGGAAAAGCCATGACCTTGGGATGTTACTACTTCAGAGAAGGGAATCACGACTGGCACCTATGTAGATGACCTAAAGTTTGTGAGTAGGTGTAAGCCGATAACGAAGCGCGGCTCTGAATTGAACTAGCTTATTTTCTCAATAAGCTGGTGGCCTCGATTGCTCGCTGTTCTACTGCTCTCCGCGTAGACTCACAATATAGATCGCTACGGGAGTCCCGAGCAAGTGTTAGCCACTCCAGAGAGTCTTATTAACGGAGAACATACTGTCCTGAGGTGGAAGGTCGAACAGTAGTGTGCTCTCCCCACTCAAGCTCCAGGAATGCCGCGGGAATCAGGCACTGATTGGCGTATTCGGAATTAAGCCGTCTGTTTAGGGTCAAGCACACCCCGTACCCGCAGCAGCTAACGCAGCTCGGATTCGCATGCCCATAAAGGGAGCCTGCGTATCCCGTAGCCAATAACGGGCTGTTTTCGACTTCCACCGGACAAGTCACTCGCGTTCGCCCATGCCGTGGGCGATGACCGAAGCACGATGGGGCGAGCGGCTGCAAGGATTTGAGCATCTCACGGTGAGGCGCGCTTACGATGAACCGATAAGAAGAAGCGGAATTCATAGCGATTCAGAAATATAATGACACCGAGAGCAACGACCTCAACATTCCTGTGACCTGATGAAGCTAAATGTAAAGAATTGGGTCTAAAGTCCTGCCATATGCCCCCACTTTAGGAATGTTGACCAGAGTGAAACCTTCCGGGCCCTGGATGTTGTGCTGGTGGCAGTAATTAGCTTGATATCACAGACGAACTATGGAGTTAGGTTTCGTTATATACCATTCGCTAGTAGCTGTGCCGGAAGAGATGGAAGCAGTGACTGTAACTGCGAATTCTATGTGTAAACAGTAAGGATGTCGACGCATTGAAGGTTACATCCATATTGATGGGACAATTGAGTACAAACAGATTCATGTTGCATGCATCAGGCAGTGCAACAAAAGAAGCCCGATCATCCAAGGTCCAACATCTGCACATACATATAAGTAGTTCATGACCCAAGCACCAACACCGGCCTCTCAGATTCCGGCCTTCTCCTTTTCACCTTGCATATTACGTTGCTTGTGCGGTGAAACCATCCGCTCCAGACCTCCCAGCGATGAACCAGGAGCTCGAACTCAAACTCTCTGAGGATTGTCGGAAGGAGTTTATACATCTCAACTTCGCTGATGTGCCTTCCAATGCACATCCGCGGCCCATGGCCAAATCGTAGCATGGCGCGCTCCATTTGCTTGACTGTCGCTTCGTCACGGTACCATCTTTCGGGGATCCACTCGTGAGCATCTTCTCCGAAACCGCGTTTGTCGAATTGGACGGCAGCTGGGTTCATGATGACTTCGACGTCCCCTGGGACGAATGTGCCGCAGATGTCGGCGCCCTCGGACGGAACCTCCCTTGGCAAGCCCAAGCCTACCGAAGGATGCACCCTCATGCTTTCTACGACGATAGCATGCAAATATGGTAGCTTCCGCGCATCTTTGAATCTGATAGGATACGAAAGATGTCCAGCCTGGAATGCCGCGTCGATTTCGCGCCTCAACTTCTCCAGCTTGTCCGGGGCCTTGTGCAGGTGGTAGAAGATGCTCGTCAACGCGATGGCCGTGGTGTCGCTACCAGCCCAGATCGTAGACCATACCTCCGTCACGACATCCTCGACGGTCCATTGAACCTTGGTGCCCTTTTCCTGCACAATCCCGAGCAGACCGGTTAGGATGTCATCATGGGAGTACTCATGCCCTTGTTGCATGGTCATCCAACGCTCGTGCGTAGCATTTTCAGCCTGCTTGACTATGTCAAGCATGCCTTTGACCCCGTCGCGGCCGCTTTTGTATACGAGCTGAGAGGCCAGGTACAAATATCGGAAAGGCCAGGGTATGTAGGTGATAGAGGCACCAATGTCGGGCATGACCTCCATGAGATAACACCACTGGTTGTAGTCCCTCCCTTCGCGGACCATGCCGAAGCCGCCCTCGCGGCCGTGGAAAATCTCCCCAATCACGTCAAATGTGTACCGCTTCAGCCATAGACTCATGTCGGCGGGCTCCTCCGACTCGCAAAGTATCTCCATCTTCCGGTAGAAAAGGTCGATCACTCGGTCCACGCGCGGCTCGTAGTTCAGAACGTTGACCTGGGCGTACAACCCCGCTATCAGTCGCCGTCTCTCGGTGTTCTTGGCCTCGTCGCGCTCCGAGAAGCCGTCTGTCCGGGAATTGGGGTAATGTGAGTCGAAACCATCGTAGAAGCCTCCCTTACGCCAGACCCTGCCATTTTTGGCCCCGAAGATAGTCTCAATAGCTTCAGGGTTGCACACGGCCAATTGCTTTGGACCTATCCTAACGAAATCGCCGTACTTCTCATGAAGCGAGTGCTGGACATTTCGGGCTTTTCCGAGGCGAATTGTTTGGAAATACCACAGAGATGTAATGGAGGCCCAGAATGGGCCGGGGAAGCGGCTGAGTGGATGAAAGTACCGATTGTATATGGCGTTGGATAGGGCATAAAGCAAACATAATAGGGCTAAGGCTTTGGCGACCTGAGAAGAAATCTCGGCGGTCTTGAAGGGTGAAGACATCATTTGCCAAGTCTCTTGATTTCCGTCTCATTACGCAGAAGAAAATCCCGCTGGTGATTCAATGGTGGCACCAATGAATATTCACATAAAACCAATTTCAGATGATCTTGCCCGTTATGTGGAAAGCAGTAAACAAATGCACGAAAAGCGGTCGTCGGAGTCCACGCTGAGACAGTGCAGGCCTGAAGGCCTTCAATGCTAAAAGAGTTTATTGGCCACGCCAAGGTTCCTGGTGCTTGCTCACGTGCCTACGGTACCTCGATCTGTGTTTATCAAGCATGACACCACAGGTGGTTAGTCAAATACCTGGGCCGTTGAGCTCTTCCTATACTCAGATAACGACTTACTACGTAGATTGATTGTCAAAGACAGGGGAGTTGATTGATCAGCAAAGTGAAGATAATCCTTGGCTGTGGCTTCAGTATTAACAATAAACCCCCTGGATACGTTGTAGAGGGTGGATTCGGTGCCCTGAAACGAGGAACGAGAGGAAGGGACTGGTGTTTGGTTGGTGCAAATTACGCAAAACCGAAGGGTTCAGGTTCAGAAACTCGGCTCAACTCTTATCCAATATTCGTAACCCTAATCCCGGGCGAGAAGGCTCGTTGAGTTCTACGGAGTTACGGAGGTAGGATCGAGGGTATTGCTGAATTGACTGCGGTTTCTCTACGGCGATTAATAATTCAACCAACCCAACGACTATCGATGTTAAGCGTGGAGACCCAGATGTACACATAAATGGCCAGGCCAACAATGTGAACCCACAAAAGAGCTCTGAGCCCACTTGGCAGAGGATGTTGGATGGAGCACGCTCAGGAAAATTTATTACCTATTCGAGGCATCTCGAGACGCCAGTAAGGTAATCCCAAGCGGGACACGCACTATAGCGGGGCTCAGTACCGTTGACACAAGGGCAAGGGATATTATTATTTGACTTACTGTAGGGGCTAGGCCTATCTTTGTTCTGCAGCAACTACTACTGTACTACGTTGTATGTACAACCTATCAGTCAAAGCTGGTTATAACGGAGATGACAAGCGTTAAAACCGAAGTTCCCTGTAACAAATGCAACGCTAAGCTATATAAATATTAGTGTAAGAAAAACTAAGAGAAAAATAATCTCTGAAATAAATTCAATACATATTTGTATGAGGATTTTACAGTTAATTATAACGGACATCATCAAAATCTCTCAAAAATACTTCCGTTATACAGTAATCATCAGATTTAACGGAATTACCATACAAAAATCGTGAAATCTTCACTTTCGTTCCGTAACAAAGGGAGTTCCGTTAGCTGAGACTCCGCTACTCGGTATAACCCGCTGCGACTGTAGTATTCTTGTGCAGGGGGCTGAGCTTATCAAAAGCGGGACCTGTAGGATGCATATGCGGTCACATTTTGGTCGCGTTCCCGAGTTCGGATACACGAGCCCCCGCCTGGAAGTGGGCCAATTGTTCACGCCACAGCTTTGTAGGAATCCTCACGGAGTAACATGTCGGCCTACCGAGGGAGGCTCCAGCTGAGGCACAGACTAGGTCCTTGGTGACTCTGTTTACGGAGTAAATCATCGCCATGAGGGCGTTAGGCTCGACGTGATGATTAATCGTGCACAATGTGCTAAAAGGTCGTGGGATCGTTTGGATTACGTGAAACCTCTGTTCTTTGCGTGTTAACAATTCATAGCCCTCCTCGACTTGGAAGATGGCGTCTCACCCCCCAGCGAAGTGTTGCACCGTTGGAGTCAAGCATGAGTAAGATCTTCCTTGTGAATCCATACGTACACAGACCTACCAATCTTGCTGGCTAGAAGTCTACAATGATGGCAGTCGTTGTAGATTGACGCAGAATCGCTAGCTGACGTATCGCTAGGGGAGAGCCTACAGGGCAAGATATTAAGATTGGCTCTTACGACGCCTACCTGGCTACACCAGACCCGTCAAATGCCCATCAAGGCTGCGGGATCTTGTATTGCCCTGACGTGATTGGGATTTGGCAGAATGCCAAATTGATAGCAGACCAGTATGCTGCCAATGGCTACTTATGTTTGATCATTGACCTGTTCAATGGCGACGCATTGCCCCTAAATTTCGGCGACGACGCCGACTTCAATATCATGACCTGGATCGCCCAAGGGAGCACGGGGGATAATCCGCACACGCCAGAAGCCATTGATCCTATCGTAGCCCAGGCTATTGAATGGCTCAAAGTCAACAAGAACGTTAAGAAGCTCGGCGCCGTTGGATACTGTATTGGAGCAAAGGTGGGACTATTCTCGTTTCCTGTTGATGCAAGCTGATCAAAGAGATCTTGTACCGTCACTAATACGAGTGTCTCACTAGTACGCCATACGCCACATTCCCGAAGTCCAGGTGGGCTACGTTGCCCATCCGGCCTTCGTTGAGAAGGACGAGCTTGCTAGGTTCAAGGCACCGCTTTCCATTTCTGCTGCAGAGAAAGATGTTCTCTTTACGGCTGAGTTGCGGCACGATTCGGAAGGAATCTTGGCTAAGAACGGCCAGCCTTATCAAATTGCCTTATATAGCCACGTTGCACATGGCTTCAGTGTCCGCTGCGACCTCTCTAAGAAGGTTGAGAAGTTCGCGAAAGACCAAGCGTTCTTGCAGGCTATCGCTTGGTTTAACAACTGGCTGCTGTGAGAACAACGATCAACATAAATTAAGGTTAAATACTAGGGGTATTCAGACTGATTTTCCCGCACCTCGGTTTTCGGGAAAATGAAAGAAGATTAAGTGCGGAAATCGCTATTTATACTGTGACCGTTGGGTTGGGTTGGCAGTAGGGCATGGTAAATGACAGTCATTTCTACAACTGACGTGTTTTAAACATCACTAGCGGTCAGTTCATTTCGTCATATTGAACATATACGCTAGCATTTTACCCTCTATTAAATAAGCTGACCAGATACTTTATTTTAATAATCATTCTTTAACATTTTTAAATATTCGCGCAACTAAACGAATATATATTTCTTAAATATGTTTTCTTAACAAGATGATAAATTAATAAATAACGTCGTTGTCGTTAACTTCATTAATTAATTACATGATTACTTTAAAAACTTAATGATTAATCGAGAAGATGCAAATAGTTTTAAATAATAATTAAATGATGAGCGTTTAAAATCATTATAAAATATATTATTTAAAGTATAAAACAAATGCATTAAATTCATAAATCATTCTCTTAATCTCATTATCATTTTTCTTTATCAATTCTCTCAATCATTATTTTTGCTGTTATATTAAAAATTAACTGATAAGTAAAAGATATGATAAATGATTAATCGTATTGAGTTAATTAAGTGCGATGTTTTAAACTCATTCATGATTTAGTTAACAGTCGATTTTTAAACTTAATTCATCTCAGTAAAACTTAATGAGTTAAGTTTAGTTATTAATTAAAGCTTAATTTACTTTAACGAACTCATTAAGTTTAATGTTAAGACTAAGTTACATTAACTTCGAAACATAAAAAATTAATAATTTATGTAAAAGTGATTCAATTTTCATTATTTTTGCATCTTTTAAAAGATCTCGCTCAGCTCATTAAATTAAATCATTTACATATAAGTTATTTTGATTTGATTTTTTGATTTGATTTGAATTCATATTCTGTGCGACATCGATTTAATGTATCGATTCATGAGAAAATCTATGCTATGTGTATCAAACAAACAAAATTCTCTGAGAAAGAAAATCGCTCGTCGACTATACAGCGACTTCTTCATCATCAAGACTGTAAATCTGAGACTATGTATTCAGTTATGAATCTATAGCTTCTATTCAGCGCGTGACGCTCAAGTAAACTCTTACTGCGTGTTTGTACTGTTTTTTGCATTGCATCGTTCTTGCTCTACTCTTCATTGATGAAATTCTATACAACGATATTTTGATCTTCTGTCGAGATCATGATTTCTTTGCATTCGTGATGCTCATGATTGTAATGTCGAGACTGTGTTTCTTTGCTTGATGATTGTCATTCATTCAACAGAGAAGTATATGTGAAAGAGAGACGTGTATGATGAGAAAATAAAATGTGATTGTAAATAATTCTATTCTGCTCTTGTTTTATATCACGTAGATGTTGAATAAATTGTCATTATAAATATGTAATTGCAGTTGAATAAATGTTGAGTTTTGATTGATGATGAAGAATGCATTCTGATCATTCTTTTGAATGTTCAATCATTCACGTAGTTGAATGCATGACTTGATGTTAAGTAAAGAAAATGAACTCAAGCTCTCTCAGTATATCAGTGTGCTTGACGAGTCACTACTTCTTTGAACACATGTAGTAACAGATTCAGACTCATCATTTGAAACAACTTATCTATCTGATATCTTTTCATCAACTACTTAATGATCTGTTGATGTGTTGAAGATGTTTTGATATCAACGCAGTTAATGAATCACTACTTTTTTGATCACTTGTAGTCACAATCTCAGACTTTAGCTTCATCTGAATCAACTCTTCTTTTATTAGTATCTTTTTATCTCTTACTGACATCAATCTATTATTAAATTCACTTCATAAATTGATTGTGACTGTTAGAATGAATGCTGTTGCATAAGTGAAAACTCTGCATGACAGTCTTTGCAGTCATGCAACGTTCTAACTTCGATCAAACTGCATCATATTGAGATTTCTAGACTCTTTTGATTCTATTTAAATGCAGAATAGAATCAAAAGATTCGTAGTCAACATCATGTACAGATGAATCTCATCATCAATCTACATATAAGTTATATAAAATACATATTACTTATATAATAAATGTAGTTATATTTAAAAGATTTAAACTTTTATATTATGTAAATCACTCACGTTACTTTTATTTACTTATATTTATAACTCAGTTACGTACATGATTTAATTGCACACTTTAACTGAAGTTAATTAAATGTTAATTATAAATAATATTATAATTAACATTTAATTAACTTCAGTTAAAGTGCGCGATTAAGTCATTTACGCGATTAAATCATAAATTTAAGTATTATGCTCGACTTTTTTATTAATTGATTAATTGATTAATTGATTAATTGATTGTTCATATGCTCTTGTGACATCAATTTAAGTTCAACTCATGATAAAAAACTATGCTATGTATATCAAATAAACAAAATTCTCTGAGAGAGAAAATCGCTCGTCAATTACACAGCGACTTGCATGTCATTGAAACAATATTGTCATATGATGATAACTCTGAGACTATATATTCAGTAATGAATTTATAGCTTCTATTCAGCGCATGATGCTTGAGTAAATTCTTGATACATGTCTGCATTGTTTCTTTGTGATTCATCATTCTTGCTTTGCTCTTCATATTGATGATATTCTATACAATGATATTTCAATCTTCGATCACAAAAATCATAATTTCTTTGCACTCATGATGTTCATGATTGTAATATTGAAACTGTATTCTCTGCTTGATGATTGTCATTTATCAAGCAAGAAAATATATGATGAAAGAAAGATGCATATGATAAAAAGATAAAATATGATTGTAATAAATAATTCTGTTCTGCTCTTGTCTTGTGTCATGTAAATGTTGAATATGCTGTTAATATAAACATGCAATTGCAGTTATTTGATGCTGAGTTTTGATTGATAATAAAGAATGCAATTTACTTGAAATCACTACAATTCTGATTATTCTTGAATGAGCTTTCAATCTTTCATGCAGATAGACATTCAATTTGTTGAAATAGTAAGAAAAAATGAGCTCGCAACATCTCTTCAGTATATTGAACATTTCTCGTTCTGCGCAGTCAATGAATCACTACTTCATTGATCACTTATAATCATAAACTTAAGATCTAGATTTATCAGATCTAAACTTAATTTAAAATGATTCTTCTACTAATATCTTTTCATCTTTTACTAATAATGACGCGTCATTTGCTGTCTTCATGAGTTGTAGCTATTAGAGAATGATGTTGTCGCATGAGTGAAAACTCTGCATGATCACTTTCATGATCATGCAACGTTTTAACATTATTCAAACTGCGTTGAATTGAAATCTCTTGACTCTTCTGACTTTTATGTGTCAAATAAAATCAAAAGATTCATAATTGACATCATGTACAGATGAATCTCATCATTGATCTCAACTTTTTTAATATTAAAATTAAGATTTATCTTACTTATACATATATATCAAACTTTCTTTATATAAGCATCATTTCTTAGTTTATAGAATCATCATTTTTTAATTTATATAATCATTATTCTTGAATATGTAATTATTCAAATTCTTTTAAACCTAATATTTTCTAAAACGTAATATTTTTATTTACTTTTATAATTAATTTAAAAGCATTTAATGAAACTTATATATTCATATGTTGTATCATTTTCATTATATTTAAAATAATTTTGTAAAATAATGATTTTAATAAAATTAAAGTAATTATTAATCTTCATTCTTTTCTTTTTAACGAAGTTTTTCTTTCATTTTTTTATTATTAAATTAATTATAAGATGATAAAATGAATAATGATTAACGTATTTTAATTAATGCATTTATAATAATAATAATAAATTTATACATTCTTGTAACATTAACTTAAGATTGATTCATGAAAGATGCTATGCTATGTGTATCAAATGAACAAAATTTTCTGAGATAGAAAATTGCTCACTGTTTATGCAATTGCTTTATGCAGTTGAAACAATAAAGCTGAGACTATGTATCAAATTTGTTTATGATGATTGCATGTTAAAGAATAAGAATTCTTGTCACTTTAAACTGCTTCAAAAGCTTTGTTTTCATCATTATTTTCACTGTCATCTTAAGATTCTTTGTGATTGCGATGATGATTCAATAGTTCATGAAGTTAATGTCTTGTAACATGTTTGATCAAAGATGTATTCATTTTGAGCAATGCATTAAAATATGCTTGACTGTCTGATAACTTCATTTACAGTCACATTGAGAAATATTTGCACTTGATACATTTTTCAAGTGTAGATAAACATTTAGCTTTATGCATTCTATTTTGATGTAAATTGCAAGAATATTTTTGATCTTCTGAAAATCATCATGCATCTTTATTGACTTCTTGAATAAATGAGATCTTTGAGCAGAAATTGCATTAATGTTTATAATGTATTTTTTATAATTTTTTCATCTGAGATTTCATTGATCTTGATGAAATTGTGCAATCACTTATTCGCTCGTTGAAATCAACATTGAAACATTATATCATCTGTGTTTAAACTGTAGTCTTGCTTCTTCATGTATTGAAATATTTAAAAATGTCGCTTTTTTAAAGATTGAAAAGTAAGAAATGAATTGATTAATTTCTATCAAATGTGCACATATGATCTTGCATGCTCGCTGAGTCTTTCACATTCTGTCATTAATTCAACTGCATAATGTAGTCTGATTCTGTAGTTTATTCAGATGAACATAAAGTGAAGAAGTATACATTTCAATTTTCAGCGTCTCAATGTTCACTTTCTTGAAGATATTTATTACTTGACGTAGCGCTTGATTTTGAAGAGTTCTCAATCTTCATTTTATGTTCAACAGTTTTTCTTCTTTATCATGTTGATGTCATATCAATGTTTCAAACATCATTTTCAATCTTATTACTGCTGAGTAAATTTGTCTTGTTTTTGCAAATGTAATCTTTCAAGTGAAGATCTCAAGTCAATTAAGCATCAGCATTTTGATGACGTGATCTACTTCTATTTGTTGAAGATGTGAATTTCATCAAAGTTTCATGTTCAATTGAACTTTCAGAATTCATACATCTGACTTCAACTTTACTACTGATTTTTCTATGCATAAACTAATCATCATATTAAATTTGTTTGACTTGTAAATAAAGTGTGTGAATTCATATTTCTTCAAGATGAACGTGATATCATGAGTTTAAATTCACTTTACACAAATGTTATATGCTTGACTTAGCATTTTACAGATTGATTCTGTAATTCTGTCATAAATCAGAACATTGATGTCATTTATAAAGTCAAGCACTTTAATTTTGATTTCTAATGCTTCATATTTTTCAATTAAACTTGCGTTGAAAAATAAAAATAAAATCAATGAGATGAAAGACTTCTGCAATATGTTGACATCTATTCATTGCATCACGCTAGTTTGTTCATCAAAAGTCAGCAATAACTCTTTGTCTTTCAGAAAGCTGTGAGTTCATTCAATTATATAATTTAATGTTCTTTTCATTCTCAAAATATGCAGAAGTCTGATGTGCATAAATCTGTCATCAAGTTCAAGTTGCTCAACTCAACTCAGATCAAGTTTTGAGTTTGAGTTGAGTTGAGAGAGATCAACTCAACTCAAACGAATTGAGTCAGATCTTCGATTCAATTTGATCAACTTGACGAGTTGACTTGAATTCAATTTCAGGCCTACTTTCTATCAAATTTTCTATCAAATTTTCTATTCTACTTTCTATTCTACTCTTTATTCTACTCTCTATTCTACTCTCTATTCTACTTTTTATTCTACTTCGTATCATACTTTCTATTCTACTTTCAATCATACTTTCTATTTTACTTTCTATCATACTTTTTATTCTACTTCATATCATACTTTCTATTCTACTTTCTACCCTACTTTTTACTCTACTTTCTATCAAACGATCTTCATGTTTTCTCGTCATGACTCTTTATTCTACTTTCTATTCTACTTTCTATTCTACTTTCTATTCTACTTTCTATCATACTTTCTATCATACTTTTTATTCTACTTTCTATCATACTTTCTACTCTACTTTCTATCATGTTTTCTATCATATTTTCTATTAAACGCTCTATCAAACTGATTGCAAATTTGATTGCAAAAAAATTTGAAAAATATAAAAAAAAAAGTATGATAGAAAATATGAAGAATTTTGTGTCGCAACTGACGCTAGCCTCAATCAGGCTAGCGAGCAGTGTAATGACACTGCAACAACTATGTTTTTAATTATGAACTATGTTTCTAATTGTGAACTATGTTTCTAATTGAACGATTACTCTCTCTGCTTTTACTACAGCTTCTACTGCTGCTTCTATTGCTTGAATGATATGATAGAAAATATGATAGAAAATATGGTAGAAAAAATGATAGAAAATATGATAGAAAATATGATAGAAAATATGATAGAAAATATGATAGAAAATATGATAGAAAATATGATAGAAAATATGATAGAAAATATGATAGAAAATATGATAGAGAGTCATGATGAGAAAATATGAAGATCGTTTGATAGAGAGCTATGATAGAAAGTAGGGTAGAAAGTAGGGTAGAAAGTAGAGTAGAAAGTAGGGTAGAGAGTAGAATAGAAAGTAGAATAGAATGTAGAATAGAAAATATGATAAGAAAATATGATAGAGAGTTATGATGAAAAAACATAAAGATCGTTTGATAGAGAGCTATGATAGAAAGTAGAGTAGAAAGTAGAGTAGAAAGTAGAGTAGAAAGTAGAATAAAAAGTAGAATAAAAAGTATACTATTTTTAGCAATCAAGTTCAAACAATTCAATTTAATTTCAAGTTGAGTTCAAGTTGAGAAGAATCAATTTAATCTCAACTCAAACTTGATCTTGAGTTGAGTTGATTCTTCTCAACTCAATTCAATTCTGATTCAACGGCAGATCTAGATGTGCAAGACATGATTGAACATCTCAATGACATCTAAACTAAGCATGAAGATCACATGCTTGATTTTGCAGTCTCATATTGCGTGTACTTGATTTACTAGTAGATTTAGCGCTGAGATCATGAATTGCTTGCATCTCGTTCTCATTTAAGTGTTCAAAAGCATGTGATGAGTCTCAGTAATGTTATTTAATCTTTTGATCATGATTGATTTCAATGTCTTATTCATGATGTTTAGCAGAGCAATGAATTGATATGTTTTTGAATCAATGTAATCATTCTTCTTTGATTTGCAAAGTATTATCATCTGAGACTTTTTGAACTGCTTTGAGTAATACTTGTGAATTACACATGCGTTGAACAGATTGATTAATATCAAAGTCAGTTTCATTAAGTTCATCTGAAGTACTTT
>JAABUW010002987.1_pt1 | contig 24741 bp, 22 predicted proteins | sample 5560081 | NCBI WGS metagenome assembly JAABUW01 (sample SAMN10711882, study PRJNA513363) | rock metagenome | isolation source: Antarctica rocks | place: Antarctica: Victoria Land, Knobhead sud | reverse complement strand
AGCTGAGCTAATGCTTCAATGAATATATTGAATACACGATTTACTCGATTTCATTGTTTCGAATCAAGACTCTCAATTTATCTTCATTCTATGAAAGTCGCTTTGCAAAAGACTAGACATTAATCTTTGACTCTTCACAGTTTATCACTCTCAGATCAACGATCAAAGTGAATGAGTCAATCAGAACGTCGAAAGATATCTTTGATTCTTCTGTTCATACATGCAGAATGACTGAGCTAAGCTACTACTCATAATCGAGTTCGTCGACAATAATGCTCTGTTCTCAGTCATCTTCTCGACCTCTTTCTTTCTAAACAAAGACTTTCATTCTCGTATGAGCTTTGAACTTGATGTCATCGAATATGAAAGTTCTTATGAACGCTTGCAGATGACTAAAGTCGAGAATATATCTGAACATATGAACAAAACACTGAAGTTTGCTCGCGAGTCGCTAGTCAAAACACGAAAACAAATGATGAAACAAGTCAATAAGCATAGAAAAGAAGTTGATTACAAGGTCGAATCAAAAGTGTTTCTGAATGAAAGAAACATTGTTACAGCGAGATCTTTCAAGAAGCTAAATGACAAAATGCTCGATTCTTTCACCAATCTAGATTTCGTCGACTCTTCATATAAACTGAAATTATCAGAGTCTATGCATGTTCATGATGTATTTCATTCTGACCTGCTTCGCTCTGTCGTCAACGACTTCTTGTCTGATCAAAAGAACGAACTCTCAGATTCAATAGTGATAAACGACGAAGACGAGTGAAAAATAGATGATATATTGAATTCTCGTCGATATCGAAGATGACTTCAGTATAAAGTCAAATGAAATGACTATGACAATGATCTCAATTGATACAACGCTGATGATGACGAATTTATGAACACTCAGAAGATCATTGATGATTTTCATATTCAATACTTGAACAAATCGCGCTAATCAACAATTCAACCAATCACGATTTAACAGATCTGAGTCTGTGAAATCATGATTGAGCAATCAATCGAGTCGAGCAGAAAATACATTCATGCAAACATGAATCATCGAAGAAAGAGAGTAATGTCACGATTCTAGCCTTGTCAGACTCAATCTTCTAGCCTTGTCAGATCTATTCTCGCTTCGTCATCTTGACTAGTCTCTATTGAGTCTAGCGTCGGCTGAGAAACACACATATGTAGTCAGCTTCTTTTCTGTAGCTATCTTTCTTTCTTAGCATTTATCTTCTAGTTAAATGACATCTCTATCTGACTCGCTCTAGACAGATCTCTAACAATCTCTTTTCAAATGAATGAGTTAAACTAAGCTATGTGCATTTCAAATTATTCAATGACACAGCTGATGTCACTCAATCTAGACGCGAACGTATGTTGAAATCATGTCTAGAATCTAATCACACTGCAGCGAGATAGTGCGTAGCTGAATAGAATGTTTGATCAATAGAGATAGCTATAACTAGAATATTAAGAATACAGAAGAAATCAAAGAGAGTTTCAAGCTGTATCTATAGTAGGGCAAAACAAAGAAAGCGAAGCAGATTTGCTCAAGTATCGAAAGTGCTAAAATAGAGTGTTGAGACTAGAGATTCAACATGAGTCAAAACCTCTAGAGCTTGTTGACTAGAAAACTCTATTCAATCTCGACACACTTGTAACATTATCTTCTTCTCTTTAAAAGTCATGTTTTTATGACTTGTAGTGTAGTTCATAGCACTGACGTAGAGTCTTGATGCCTGTTTTTCTATCAATCTTTCTATTGATTCAAATCAACTCGTCAAATGTCTATTGTAGCAGACTCACTATGTGAGATAGAATGATCATTGAAGCAGGCTCACTAGTCGACTTGCTCATTGAAGAGATCGACTATCGACTTGTCATTGAAGCAGACTCACTAGTTGCACGTGAACATGAGGTAGATTGATTCACTGATAGATAGAGCGATGAGAATAGATATGTCATTGCATTGACGAAGAGTATCATTGAAGCAGACTCACTAGTTGACTTGCTCATCGAAGAGATCGACTATCGACTTGTCATTGAAGCAGACTCACTAGTTGCACGTGAACGTGAGGTAGATCGATTCACTGATAGGTAGAGCGATGAGAATAGGTAGATCATTGCATTGACGAAGAGTGTCATTGTAACAGACTCACTATGAGAATGTCATTTGTAGTAGCAGACTCACTAATTTGATCTGACAACACAGATTGTTTTGACTCGTCTGATTCACGAGCTTGATTCGAAGCGAAGAGAAAAAGAAATGAGTTGAACAGCTTATTTTCACTCGTCTGCTTCACGAGAATGAGTTGATTCTAAAGCAATTCACGAAGATTCTTTATCATGATTCTCTTAATTGAGTGAACTGTGCGTACTTAATGAGCGATAGATTCTCTAGCAATTCAAACAGTCTTGTCGTTGATTCTATTGATCTTCTGATGTTGTTCTGTCTTTCGATTGCATCGATCATCAGGTAAAACAAATTTCTTTATACTCGTTTCGTTGTTCATCGAGTAGCTTGAATGAGTAATGAAATTGATATCATGTGGTAAACGAATTCTTAATATAATGTTGAGATCGTGTCTAGAATCTAACCACACTGCAGCGAGATAGTGCGTAGCTGAATAGAATGTTTGATCAATAAAGATAGTTATAACTAGAATATTAAGAATACAGAAGAAATCAAAGAGAGTTTCGAGCTGTATCTATAGTAGAGCAAAACAAAGAAAGCGAAGCAGATTTGCTTGAGTATCGAAAGCGCTAGAATAGAGTGTTGAGACTAGAGGTTCAACATGAGTCAAAACCTCTAAAGCTTGTTGACTAGAAAACTTTATTCAATCTCGACACACTCGTAACAACGTAACTGTGTCAATCTCTATAAGATCGTCGATGATCTTTTGAAAGAACTAGCTGAGTTGTTCAATGATTCAGATAAGAAAGTCAACTTTCGTAGAAAATACTACAACTTGATTCAAGAATCAAAGAAGTTCAGCGAGTTCTACATTCAGTTTCAACGATTATCTTTCTATCTGAAGTATCACGAAAAGCAACTGATCATTGATCTGAAAGATAAAATAAACTCTTGTCTTCGATTCGTTTAAATAAATCAATTAGTTCAATCTGATTTTCTTAAAGAGATTCATTTCTACCTGATTCATTTGAATAATGATCAACAAGTCATTCAAGAAATCAAGAACAAAGTCAATCTCATCAAATGCATTGATGATTTGTTAAAGATCATCTTTCATAAAGCTGTTGTTACTCAGTCAGTCAATCATTCAAAATCTGATCATTTAAAGTCGCGCAACGCGATTTTAACTAACGTCAAGAAAGCAGACGTTTTAGTCGAAACCTGTTTTATATGTCATAAATCAGATCATAGCTCTAGAGAGTGCTTTGATCGACCTACTAGAATCAATGCAGTGAACAATGAATATGATTGTTTTGAGTTTGATTTTGATTCAAATTTCGATTCAAAAAACTAGTCATCTCTTCAAAAGTCATTAAAGAAATAGAGATTATATCTTTGTGCAAACTAGATGAAATTCTATCAGAAGAGAATTACTTTGAAAAGTCGTTTCTAATTGACGTCTTTCTCAACTCTCAAAATCAATCTTTTAGTCTTCATTCTCTGATAGACAGTGATTCAGTCACTCATATGCTCATACATGCTAATCTAGTCAATAAAGTATGCAAGAAACTAGAAATTCAATCTATATCACTGACAAAAGAGAAGTTAATAAGAGACTATGATGAGAAGATATTTAAGAAGATCATCATTTATAAAATTCTACTCAATCTCATTATCGAAAGTCATAAGAAATTGACTGTATCAATGCTGATAGCTGATATCAATCATCATGAAGTCATATTGAGTAAGCTCTGAATGAACAAAAACGAAATATTATTGAATATGCAAAATGACATCATTGTTTTTTCGAATCAATTAAATACTTCTATTTCGATTTTTTTAATTTCTCTCAATTCAAAGCACTCAAGTTGATCATGATCAACTTCGCTTTCTTCTATCATTCAGACTAAAATCTCTATTATGCTCAAACAATCTGTTTCAACTATGACTAAGAAAGAATCATTCTTGATTTGAAGTATAAATGCAGCTTTGTTCAAAACTTTACTGAATTGATCAAAAAAGAATCAGACTGAAGTCTTTGCTCTATTCATGACTGATATTGATAGAGAAATTGCATACAATACTCAGTGCGATTTGAACGTTTTAAACGTCTCTTCAATTAATGAAACGACTCAGAATTTGAAAGATATTAAAGTCAAGCTGTCATCAAAATATCATGAGTTTCTAGATGTTTTTGATTGAACTCAATCAAATAAACTACTCTCTCATCACTTCTACGATCATAAAATCGAACTCATCAGTGATTCAACACTTTCTCGCTGTCAAGTCTATTGAATGTTTTCTGTCAAACTTCTGAAAGTAAAGAAGTACTTAAACAAGAATCTGTCAAAGAAATTCATCACTTCTAGTTAGACTCTCTATTTCTTTCTCGTTCTATTCATTCTTAAAGCAAATAAAGATCTTTGATTCTGCATGAACTATTGAAAGCTAAATGTCATTTTCAAAAGAAATAGATATTCTCTATCATTGATAAACGAGATCATTGATAAAATAGTGAGTTGCAAGCATCTGACTAGATTAAACATCATATCAGCGTTCAACAAACTTCAAATGCATTTCAATAATGAGAATTACATCACTTTTATCACTGCTTTAGAAGCATATAAATACAAGATGCTATCATTCAAACTGACTAATGAATCAATCTTCTTTCAGCAATATATGAATAATGTTCTATGAAACTTTCTGAACGACTTTTGTCAAGTTTATCTAGATGACATTCTCATCTATAGCAAAATGAGAAAGAAACATAGAGATCACGTCAAACTAGTATTGAGTTGACTACGTGAAGCTGAACTGCAGATGAATATTCAAAAGTGCAAATTCAATGTAAAAGAGACTGTCTTTCTAGAAGTCATCGTATCAGAACTAAATCTTCATATTAATTTCAGCAAAGTGACAGTCATAGTCAGCTGAATCACTTCAATCAACCTAAAAGAAATTCAGAGCTTCGTGAAATTTGTTAACTTTTATCATTGTTTCATTAAGAACTTCTCGAAGCTAGTCAAATCATTCACTCAGCTGACAAGAAAGAATACATCTTTTGTTTAAAATGAGATCTGTGTTCAAGTCTTTGACAATCTAAAGAAACAAGTCAGCTTGATCTCAGTACTTCGTTACTTCAATCTCAAACGACAAGCTATTCTGAAGATCAATGCTTCAAACTATGTAAAAGATGAAATACTATCTCAGTACAATGATGAGAGAGTTCTTTATTTGATGATCTTCTACAGTAAAAGCATGATTCTCGCTGAAATCAATTATCACATCTATGACAAGAAATTGCTAGTCATTATTCGATGTTTTGAACATTGATGACTCAAGCTAAAGTGCATTAAACTACTCATTCAGATATTCATCGATCATCAAGCTTTGAAGATCTTCATGAAAAATAAACAGTTGAGTCGACAACAAGTCAACTATCTGAACATTCTGTCAAAGTTCAACTTTCAGATTATCTTTAGATCAGGTAAAATGAATATTAAAGTCGATGCTTTAACTTGAATGTCTTTAGCAAACGTTTCTGAATCAGCTTAACAACTTGAAGATTGTTTTCAGACTATTCTGATCTTTGATAGAGTCAATGTTTTACTTGTTGAATCAAAAGCAAATCTCTATCAGTGAGTATGTATGATCAATCAAATGAATGAGCTCTGCAATGAATATAGATAAGCTATGAACGAGAACAAGCTCAAATTTCATATCACTAAATTAAAGAACTGCGAAATCATTGACAACGTTCTCTTTAGAAAAGACTTACTGTAAGTTCTTGAGAATATGCATACGAAACTGCTACAAGAAGTGCATGATCAACCTTCAATCTCTCATCTTGACAATAAATGAATCATTGATTTAGTTCAGCGTTTCTACTATTGATCAGATCATCGAGCTACTATTCAATGATACATTTGAAACTGTCATGCTTGTCAGCGAAGCAAAGTCTCTAGAGATAGCATTAATGAACTTCATCATTCTCTCTCAATTTCACAGAAATGCTGAAAAAATATAGCTATGAACTTCATCACTGAACTATCTTTGTCAGAAGACTATAACGTCATTTGCACAATCATATGTCATTTCATCAAAGAACATCACTATGTTCTCTGTCATTGAAAAGATGATGACATTTCAGTCGAAGAAATGATTTGAATCATGCTATGAAACATCTATCAACTGCATGATCTACTCAGTTCTATTGTTTCAAACAGAGACTCTCAATTCATATCAACTATGTGAAAGAGTCTTTGCAAGCGACTGAGAATCACAGCTAGTCTATTCACAGTCTATCATTCAAAGATTAATGATCAGACGAAACGAGTTAATCAAGACGTTGAATGCAAACTTAGAATCTACTGCAATTACATGCAGAATGACTGAGTTAAATAAATATCTATGATGAAATTCAGCGACAATTTCAATATCTTCTCGATCATCTCAATGATCTCTTTCTACTTTAATAAAGAATTTCACTCTCGAATGAGTTTTGATTCAGATACGACTGACTACGAAACAACTTATGAACAACTTGAAGCTAGAAAAGCAGATGATATTGTCATTCAAATGAAAGAGCTACTGAGCTTCAATCGTCAACAATTGAAAAAGATGAAGCTGATCATTGAAGTTCAGATCAATAAACATAGACAAAACATCATCTATGAAGTAAATGACTGAGTTTGACTATCTTTCAGAAACGTCAAGACAACGAGACTTTGCAAAGATTTGAAAGACAAACAACTAGAATTGTATCAGATCACTGTCAAAGCGAGAGTTTTCTATCATCTTCGTCTATCAGTCAGCATGAAGCATCTGCATTTGATGTTCAGCTTAAAGCTACTGCGATCATATTCAGAAGACTCTCTATCAGAACAGCATGCAGAATCTCTCAGACTCATCATTATTAATGATGATGACGATGAACATTGAAAGATAGATGACATTCTGAACTTCAGACGCTATCAAGATCAAATACAGTACAAGGTCAAATGAAAAGATCTAGATAGAGACAATGAATGATACTATGTTGATAAAGATGAATTCAATGACTTCGAGAAAGTTTTGAATGAATTTTATGCGCTATACTCAAGAAAGTCACGCTAGTATCGAAATAACTCAATAAGAAAGCAAGCAAACGAGCAACATTCATGCAAACATGAATTTTCAAAGAAAGAAGTAATGTTACAAGCGTATCAGAGCTGAATAAAGCTAGTCAATGTCTCTAGCTCAAATCTGACTCAGTCTTTATTTTCTTTCATCAACATCATCTTTCTTTCTACATCACATTTTATTTGTGTCACAAACACATTTTCTTCAAGCTTAGCGCAGTCTTTGAATATTACTTAAATAGAAGCTTTTGTACTCATCTTCTTCTGTATTCTTAATATTCAGTTATAGCTATCTTTAAAGATCAAGCACTATTCAACTCTGACTTTCGCTGATTGACTCATCTAGGCACGATTCTGACAGTGATTAACGAATTTCTTAATATAATGTCAGAATCATGCCTAAATGATACAATCGATGAAGTTCAGAATTGATAGTGCTTGATCTTTAAAGATAACTATAACTGAATATTAAGAATACAGAAGAAACTGAGTATCAGAGCTTCTATATATACTAATATTCAAAGACTGCGCTAGACTTAAAGAAAACAAGATGACGCAGATAAAGATGTGATGTAGAGTGATGATGAAAAAGAAATGTTTAATAACACAAAGAGATATTGAGAAAACAAAGAGACTCAAATAAAGGCTCAAATAAAGACGCAGACTAGCTTTAATTAATTCGCAGAGTAAGCGCTAGTGTACTCTGTGAATTGATTAAAGTTTCAGTCTTGTCAGTCTTATGATCTTGATACACTCGTAACACTGATAAAGTGTTACGAGCGTATCAAGACTGAACAAGGCTGAAGCTTTAATCAATTCGCAGTGAACGCTAGCGAGTTCTCTGCATAATGATTAGAACTAATCAGCGAGCTAGTCAGATTTGACTCAAATATGACTCAGATATGTTTCAACACTTTTTTTCTTTCTCAACACTCTTTTCTTTCACCAACATCTTGTTCATCTACATCACATTCTTCTCATGTCACAAACACATTTCTTTCAAGTCTAGCGCAGTCTCTGAACATTACATAAATAGAAGCTTTTGTATCAATCTTCTTCTGTATTCTTAATATTCAGTTATAGCTATTTCTAAAGATCAAGCACTATCAATTCTGACCTTCATTGATTGTATCATCTAGACATGATTCTGACATTATATTAAGAATTCGTTAATCACACGATACTGATCTCATTACTCATTCAACATACTCGTCTAGACAGAACGAGTTTAAAGAAATTTATTTACCTGATGATCGACGATAATTGAAAGATAGAACAACACTAAAGAGTTGAATAGAATCAACGATGAGACTGTTTGAATTGCTAAACTACTTATCGCTCATTAAGTATGCAAAGTTCACTCGATTATGAGAATCACGATAAAGAATCTTCGTGAATTGCTCAAGAATCAAATCGATCGATAGATTCAACGATAAAGAATCTTCGTTGTTTGCTAGAGAATCAATTAAATCAATCAACAAACAAATCTCATCTTCTTTGTTGAAGATTAAACATCACTTTATACATCTTTCTTCTTCAATCGTCAAGCATCATCATTCATTCAATTCTCTTTCAAAACAAATCTCATCATGTCTAGTCATTCGCTCATTGAAGAGCGTTTCGAAGAATTTCGAAATCGTTTCTCTCAAATCTCTGATGCTGATTCATCAAAATCACGAACGAAATCATCAAGTGCTGCATCATTCATTCATGAAGATGATGAATCATTCGCTAAAACAATAATATTCTTTGTGTTCTACAAAATCTGAAAGGCTTGAAGCCTAGTTCTTGATGAAGAAACAGATCAACTCTACGAGTTAGATAAACAACAAGAAGACGAAATCAAAGAGTTGAAGACTAGACTTCAAGCTAAAGAAAACACTTCTTCTGATTTCATCTACTCTGAGCGTTCTAGGTCTCAAAAAATACCTGATTCTTCGCTGTTTACTGATGAAAAGAACTTTACTTGAAAGAACTGATACGGAAAAATTCAGAATAAACTAGAGATCAACGTCGATCTCTTTTCTAATGAACGAGTCAAATTGAGCTATATACATTCTAGATTATTCGATGACGCAGCTGAGATCACTCAAGCTAAACGCGAACGTGACTGTGTCAATCTTTATAAGATCATCGATAATCTTTTGAAAGAGCTAGCTCAGTTGTTCAATGATTCAAATAAGAAAGTCAACTTTCGTAGAAAATACTACAACTTGATTTAAGAATTCAAGAAATTCAGTGAATTCTATACTTAGTTTCAACGTTTATCTTTCTATCTAGACTATCACAAGAAGCAACTGATTGCTGATCTGAAAGATAAAATACATCTTCGTCTTCAATTCATTTGAGTAGGTCAACTAGTTCAACCTGATTTTCTAAAAGAAATTCGTTTCTACCTGATTTGTTTGAATAATGATCAGCAAGTCATTCGAGAGATCAAGAACAAGATCAAACGCGTCAATGATCTTTCTAAAACTATCTTTCATAAAGCGACTGTTGTCACTCAGTCAGTCGATCATTCAAAGTCTGACCAGCTAAAGTCGCACGACGCGATTTTAACTAGCGTCAAAGAAGCAGACATTCTAGTCGAAAGCTGTTTCATATGTCATAAATCAGGTCATAACTCTAAAGAGTGTCTCGATCGACCTACTAGAATCAATGCAGTGAACAATGAATATGATCGCTTCGATTTTGATTTGAATTTCGATTCAAAAAACTAGTCATCTCTTCAAAAGTCATTGAAGAAATAGAGATTATATTTTTGTGCAAACTAAACAAAATTCTATTGAAAGAAAATTACTTTGAAAAGTCGTTTCTAATTGACACTCATCTCATCTTTCAGAATCGATCTTTCAGTCTTCGTCTTCTAATAGACAGTGATTCAGTCGTTTACACGATCATACATTCTAATTTAGTCGATAAAGTATGCGAGAAACTGAAAATTCAACCTATATCACTGACAAAAGAAAAGCTAATAAGAGATTATGATGAGAAGATATCTAAGAAAATCATCACTCATAAAATTCTACTCAATCTCATCATTGAAAGTCATAAGAAATTAACTGTATCAATGCTGATAGTTGATATCAATCATCATGAAGTCATATTGAGTAAGCTTTGAATGAACAAAAACGAAATATTATTGAATATGTGAAATGACGTCATTGTTTTTTCGAATCAATTGAATACTTTTATTTCAATTTTTTCAATTCTCTTCAATTCAAAGCACTCAAGTTGATTGCAGTCAACTTCGTCTTCTTCAATCACTCAGACTAAGATCTTTATGATGCTCAAATGACTCGTTCGAAAAGAGTCATTCTCGATTCAAAGCATAGATGCAGCTTCGTTCAAAACGCTGTTGAATCATTCAAAGAAGAACAAGATTGAAGTCTTTGCTCTATTCATGATGAACATCAATAGAAAAATTGCGTACAATACTCAGAACGATTTGAACGCTCTAAACGTCTCTTCAATCAATGAAATGACTCAGAATTTGAAAGATATTAAAGCAAAGCTGTCATCGAAATATCATGAGTTTCTAGATGTTTTTGATCGAGCTCAATTGAATAAACTATCTTCTCATCGCTTCTATGATCATAAAATTGAGCTCATCAGTGATTCAACGTCTTCTCACTGTCGAGTCTATCAAATGTTTTCTGTCAAACTTCTGAAAGTAAAGAAGTACTTAAACGAGAATCTGTCGAAGAAATTCATCACTTCTAGTTAGACTCTCTATTTCTTTCTCGTTCTATTCATTCTCAAAGCAAATGAAGATCTTCGATTCTGCGTGAACTATCAAAAGCTAAATGTCATTTTCAAAAGAAATAGATATTCTCTATCATTGATAGACAAGATCATTGATAAAATAGTGAGTTGCAAGCATCTGACTAGATTGAACATCATATCAGCGTTCAACAAACTTTGAATGCATCTCAATAGCGAGAATTACATCACTTTTATCACTGCTTTAAAAACATATAAATACAAGATGCTATCATTTGAACTGACTAATGAATCGACCTTCTTTCAGCAATATATGAATGACGTTTTATGAAACTTTCTGAACGACTTTTACCAAGTCTATCTAGATGACATTCTCATTTATAGCAAAACGAGAAAGAAACATAGAGATCACGTCAAACTAGTATTGAGTCGACTACGCGAAGCTGAACTGCAGATAGATATTCAAAAGTGCGAATTCAATGTAGTGTTATGAATGTGTTGAGATTGAATAGAATTTTCTAGTCAACAAGCTCTAGAGATTTTGATTCATGTTGAATCTCTAGTCTCAACACTCTATTCTAGCGCTTTCGATATTCGAGCAAACCTGCTTCGCTCTCTTTGTTTTGCTCTACTATAGATACAGCTCAAAACTCTCTTTGATTTCTTCTGTATTCTTAATATTCTAGTTATAGCTATCTCTATTGATCAAACATTCTATTCAGCTACGCACTATCTCGCTGCAGTATGATTAGATTCTAGACACGATTTCAACATTATATTAAGAATTCATTTACCACATGATATTGATTTCATTACTCATTCAAGCTACTCGACGAACAACAAAACGAGTATAAAGAAATTTGTTTTACCTGATGATTGACGCAATCGAAAGACAGAACAACATCAGAGAGTCAATAGAATCAACGACAAGACTGTTTGAATTGCTAGAGAATCTATCGCTCATTAAGTACGCACAGTTCACTCGATTAAGAGAATCACGATAAAGAATCTTCGTGAATTGCTCTAGAATCAACCTATTCTCGTGAAGCAGATGAGTGAAAATAAGCTGTTCAACTCATCTCTTTTCCTCTTCGCTTCGAATCAAGCTCGTGAATCAGGTGAGTCAAAATAATCTGTGTTGTCAGATCAAATTAGTGAGTCTGCTACTACAAATGACGTTCTCATAGTGAGTTTGCTACAATGACACTCTTCATCAATGCAATGATCTACCTACTCTCATCGCTCTACCTATCAGTGAATCGATCTACCTCACGTTCATGTGCAACTAGTGAGTCTGCTTCAATGACAAGTCGATAGTCAATCTTTTCGATGAGCAAGTCGACTAGTGAGTCTGCTTCAATGATCATTCTATTTCACATAGTGAGTCTGTTACAATAGACATTTGATGAGTTGATTTGAATCAATAGAAAGGTTGATAGAAAGACAGACATTAAGATTCTACGTCAGTGCTATGAACTACACTACAAGTCATAGAAACATGACTTTTAAAGAGAAGAAGATAATGTTACAAGTGTGTCGAGATTGAATAGAGTTTTCTAGTCAACAAGTTCTAGAAGTTTTGACTCATGTTGAATCTTTAGTCTCAACACTCTATTCTAGCGCTTTTGATACTCGAGCAAACCTGCTTCGCTCTCTTTGCTTTGCTCTACTATAGATACAGCTCGAAACTCTCTTTGATTTCTTCTGTATTCTTAATATTCTAGTTATAGCTATCTCTATTGATCAAACATTCTATTCAGCTACGCACTATCTCGCTGCAGTGTGATTAAATTCTAGACATGATCTCAACATGTAAAAGAGACTGTCTTTCTAGAAGTCATTGTATCAGAACTAGATCTTCGTATGAATCTCAGCAAAGTGACAGTCATAGTCAGCTGAATCACTTCGATCAATTTAAAAGAAATTCAGAGCTTCGTGAGATTTGTTAACTTCTATCGTCGTTTCATTAAGAACTTCTCGAAGCTAGTCAAATCGTTCACTCAGCTGACTAGAAAGAACACGTCTTTTGTTTGAAATGAGATCTGTGTTCAAGTCTTTGACAATCTAAAGAAACAAGTCAGTTTGACTTCAGTACTTTGTCACTTCGATTTCAAACGACAAGCTATTCTGAAGACTGATGCTTCGAACTATGTAAAAGGTGAAATACTATCTCAGTATAATGACGAGAGAGTTCTTCATTCGATGATCTTCTACAGTAAAAGCATGATTCTCGCTGAAATCAATTATCACATCTGTCATGATTCTAGCCTTGCCAGACTCAGCCTTCTAGCCTTGTCAGACCTATTCTCGCTTCGTCACCTTGACTAGTTTCTATTGAGTCTAGCGTCGGCTGAGAAACATACATATGTAACCAGCTTCTTTTCTGTAGCTATCTTTCTTTCTTAGCATTTATCTTCTAGTTAAATGACACTTCTATCTGACTCGCTCTAGACAGATCTTTAACATTAGATAAATGCTCATCATTTATTCTGCTATCGACGAATAAACGATACGAAACAATCTATTCAGTAAGGAAAATTTGCAAGAAATTCTTCAAATTTGCATCATCATTTTAGATTGCAAGAAATTCTTCGATTCTACACTCATTTTCACCATTCTATTCGCAAGAAATTCTTCAAATAAAGCACTCAATTATTACCTGAAATTCACAAGAAATTCTTTGAATTTTCACTCATCAAAAAACATCAATTCAAAACATCAATCTCTCATCTACTCTTACCTTAACAACTTCTATCTTCTCTCATCATGACACGCGACGTCAAGTCAGTTGAGTCTTGAACAACTCGTCTACTTAGAAGCACTGTTAGTAGAAGAGTTTCACTTCTACTCATTGATGCTTCAGTCAAAGCTGAGAAAGCTGTCATTTCATGAAACATAAACATCAAAGAACAACTGTTTCATTGAGTCAGCAATCAATTCAACGAAGTCATCAATATGCTGAACAAGCTTTGAAGTCAGCGAGACTTGACTCTACAACTCAATGAACACTGACTTCTTGTACAAGACAATCACAAAAAGAGAGCGAAACAACTAGAAGTCGCTTTTGATAAAAACGATGAGCTAGAGAAAAAGATCAATCAGCTACAAGATGAGCGATTGAACTTCAGAGCGAAACAACGTCAAGCTGATTGATTTATGCCTCGTCAAGATACTCAGTCAGCTGAGCAACGAGTCAATCAGAAAGAAGCTTGCTCTCAACGAGAATCTTCTACTCTATCTGATAACGAAAATGATCATCACAAGTTCATCAAGCTTTCGAATTCACTCATCTTCATCGAAACAGATGACTCTATCTGAGAGACATGAAACATCAAAATAGCTGACAAGCTCGATGTCAACGCGAATCATTACTCTACTGAAAAGATTCATATTGTCTATGTGATTTTCAGGCTAGAAGGCGATGCTGATCAGCAAATCTATGCAAAGCATCGTGTTGATGCTTTCTCACTCTATCAATCACTATCAGAGCTACTAAAACATCTGAAAGAAATTTACGAAGATCAGAACCTGATTCGAAAGTGTTGTCATAAATACGTCGCTCTGAAGCAGCTCAACAAGTCTTTCAGCTCTTTCTATTCAGAATTCACTAGAATATTCAGCTTTTTGAACTACGATGATATCACTCTGATGAACGACATTCAGAATAAAATCAACAATCGTCTTCAGAATGCGTTGTCAGTTTGCCTCATAGAGTTTAGCTCGCTTGATAAGCTCAAGATCTTTCTTTAAGATGTGAATAACAAACAACGAGTCAATTATCAGCTACGTGATGAGCAATGAACAGTCAAATCGATAGCAGCTTCGAAAAAACGTTTTGTTTCTTCGTCGACATCAGCTTCAGCTTCGACTACTAACTATGTTCAACTCGCTACTTTTTTCACTTTCGAATCTGAATGATCAAGAATGTCAATCATCTGCTTCAACTGCAAAGCATCGAGTCATCTTTCAAAGAACTGTTCTCAGCTGAAGACTAGTACTTCAACATCTCGTGCATTCATCTTTCGCCTCAATGAGATCATCATGTCGAAAGAAGAGAAGAAATTATTTACAGAGAAATCGAAGAATGAGGCAAAAAACTAGTGACTTTCATCAAAGACGCGATGAAAGATGTGTTAATTTCTTCAACAACGAGCAGCTCAAATGATTTCTTTGCTTTGAAATCTTTGACTACTGAATGTATACTATCTAGCAATGAAATTAGTTACTCATTAAAGTCATTGATTGACACTGAAGCAGCTGACTATTCGTTCATTGATGAATTAATCGCGCAGAATGTTTGTGATCATTTGCAAATTGAATCTTTACCTTTAATCAAGCTCAAACCAATAAGAAGATTCAATGATCATTATGCAAAAAAACTCATTACTCATGCGATTTATTCGAATCTAACTGTTCAAGATCATATGAAACGTTTCGTTTTTATGCTGATCACTCGATTAGATCAACATCAGATGATTCTTGAAAAAACATGAATGAACAAGATCGAAGTGACTATTGATATGAGAGACGATCGTCTTCAATTTTCTAGTTTCGAAGCTCATATCAAAGCTTCTACCAAAGCTCATTCGACTGTTCTTTCGAGCAAGAAAATCGCGATAGAACAGAAGAGTTCGATTTCTACTCAAATACTAAAGAGATCTACCTCTTCTGTCATCACTCAACTCAGCGAGAAGTCATCTTCATTCAGTAAAATCGTGAAACCATCTAGCTCAGTCAACTTCGCTTCGTCTTTCGATTTAATGAACATAGCAATGATAGAGACTGCAGCATATAAATCACTAGTCAAACGGTTGAATGTGACTACTTTCGCGATCATCGTCACGAAAATCGATTGACTTCTAAAAACAGCTAGAAATAAACTCAAAGATGTAAATCTACAAGAGCTTTCACATGAAGAAATCTTGAAAGAAGTCAAAGCTAAGCTTTCTTCGAAATATCATGACTATCTAGACGTGTTTGATCGAGCGATGACTGATCAACTATTCTCTCATCATCTCTACGATCATAAAATTGAGTTGATCGACGAGAGAACATCTTCTCGAAGTCGTCTCTATCATATGTCTGATTACAAGCTTCAAAAGATGAAGAATTACCTGATTGAGCATCTGAATAAAGACTTTATATCTTCTAGCTCAGCTTCATATGCTTCGCTCATACTATTCGTCGAAAAGAAAGACGATAGCTTGCGTTTCTGCGTCGATTACAGAAAGCTCAATGCTTTGACCAAACGAGATCACTACTCTTTGCCATTAATAGACGAGACTCTCGCTCGTATACAAGAAAGTAAGTATCTGACTCGATTGAACATCATTGTCGCGTTCAACAAACTACGCATGCATTCAGGTAGCGAAGATTTGACTATCTTTATCATCTCTTTTGATTTCTACAAATATCACGTGATGTCTTTTGAATTAATCAACGACTTGACTTTCTACCAACACTATATGAACGACGTGCTATTTGACTATCTTCATCAGTTTTGTCAGACCTACCTAGATGACATTATCATCTACAGCAAAACACTGAAGAAACATAAGCGACACGTACGATTAGTTCTACATAGACTACGAGAGACTGATCTTCAGGTGAATATAAACAAATGCAAGTTTCATGTTCAGAAGATCTTCTTTCTGAGACTATTGCTATTCATCGAAGAACTAAAGATGAATCTCAGAAAAGTACAAGCAGTAGTCGAATGATCTACTTCTACAAACCTCACTCAGATGCAGTTCTTCGTCGACTTCTGCAATTTCTATCGACGTTTTATAAAGAACTTTTCGAAGATTGTTCGTTCTCTGATTCAACTAACTCAAAAAGAGATGATATTTGAATGAAATCAAGCTTGTCAAATGATCTTTGATCATATGAAGAAACGAATGACTGAAGTCTCTATTCTTCGTCATTTTGATCAGAATAGAAAGACTATTCTTGAAACAGACTCATTCAACTACGTCAATGATGACATACTTTCTCAGTATGACGACGAAGAAACATTGCATTCAATGATCTACTACAGCAAGAACCTGAGTCTCGCTGAGTGCAATTACGAGATCTATGACAAGAAACTACTAGCAATCATTCGTGTCTTCAAGCATTGACGATCTGAGCTGAAATTGACTGAGCTACTCATCAAGATGTTCACTGATCATCAAGCTTTAACGTCATTAATGAAAGATAAAGAGCTAAGTAGACGTTAAATGCGCTGAGTACAAAAGCTTGTTGACTTCAACTTCAAAATCATGTATCGTTCAGACAAACAAAACATCAAAGTCAATGCATTGACTCGTCGAGTCGATTCAGTTTCTAGAAGTCTCGAGAATGAATGATGTCGCTATCAGCGAACTACAATTCTCACGTCGAATCGAATGAAAATCACTGATCTAAAAGAGAAAGAGAACGATGAATCAATTTATTGATTGATTCTAGAAGCTAACAGAATCAACGAGAATTGTATTCTACTTCGTGAAGTTGTATTAAAAGATGAAGCTCAATACGAAGATACTAAATTAAGAAATTGTCGAGTTCAGAACGAAATACTATATCGAGGTGATCTTTTATGAGTTTTCTTCGATGAGCATCTTCAAATGATGCTAATTCGAGAAGTTCACGATCAATCTTTTATTGATCATCTTGAAATTCTCAGAACGATGAAGGTCATAAGAAGATACTACTATTGATCTTCAATGCGAAAGACAATAGGTCGATATATTCGAAACTGCTACATTTGTCAGCGATCAAAGACTTCTCAAGATAAATTCAATGAACTACTACATTCTCTATTCATACTCGAACAGCGATGAAAGAACATAGTCATGAATTTCATCATCGACTTATCTCTTTCGAAAGGCAAAAACGTCATACTAACAGTGATATGTAGATTGACAAAGAAACAACATTATATTTCTTGCTTCACTGATGACGAGAAAATCACAGCAGAAAAAACAGCTGAGTTAATGCTTCAGTGAATATATCAAATACACGATTTACTCGATTTCATTGTTTCGAATCGAGACTCTCAATTTACCTTCATTCTATGAAAGTCACTTTGCAAAAGACTAGGCATTAATCTTCGACTCTTCACAGTCTATCACTTTCAGATCGATGATCAAAGTGAACGAGTCAATCAGAACGTTGAAAGATACCTTCGATTCTTCTGTTCATACATGCAGAATGACTGAGCTAAGCTACTACTCATGATCGAGTTCGTCGACAATAATGCTCTGTTCTCAGTCATCTTCTCGACCTCTTTCTTTCTAAACAAAGACTTTCATTCTCGTATGAGCTTTGAACTCGATGTCATTGAATATGAAAGTTCTTGTGAACGCTTGCAAACGGCTAAAGTCGAGAATATATCTGAACATATGAACAAAACACTGAAGTTTGCTCGCGAGTCGCTAGTCAAAACACGAAAACAAATGATGAAACAAGTCAATAAGCATAGAAAAGAAGTTGATTATGAGGTCGAATCAAAAGTGTTTCTGAATGAAAGAAACATCGTTACAGCGAGATCTTTCAAGAAGCTAGATGACAAAATGCTCGATTCTTTCACCAATCTAGATCTTGTCGACTCTTCATATAAACTGGAATTATCAGAGTCTATGCATGTTCATGATGTATTTCATTCTGACCTGCTTCGCCCTGCCGTCGACAATCTCTTGCCTGGTCAAAAGAACGAATCTTCAGGTTCAATAGTGATAAACGACGAAGACGAGTGAAAAATAGATGATATATTGAATTCTCGTTGATATCGAAGACGGCTTCAGTATAGAGTCAAATGAAATGACTATGACAATGATCTCAATTGATACAACGCTGATGACGACGAATTTATGAACGCTCAGAAGATCGTTGACGATTTTCATATTTGATACTCGAACAAATCGCGCTAATCGACAATTCAACCAATCACGATTTAACAGGTCTGAGCCTGTGAAATCATGATTGAGCAATCAATCGAGTCGAGCAGAAAATACATTCATGCAAACATGAATCGTCGAAGAAGAGAAGTAATGTCACGATTCTAGTCTTGTCAGACTCAGTCTTCTAGCCTTGTCAGGCCTATTCTCGCTTCGTCACCTTGACTAGTCTCTATTGAGTCTAGCGTCGACTGAGAAACACACATATGTAGTCAGCTTCTTTTCTGTAGCTATCTTTCTTTCTTAGCATTTATCTTCTAGTTAAATGACACTTCTATCTGACTCACTCTAGACAGATCTCTAACAACATCTATGACAAGAAATTGCTAGTCATTATTCGATGCTTTGAACATTGACGACTCGAGCTGAAATGCATTGAACTACTCATTCAGATGTTCATTGATCATCAGACTTTGAAGATCTTCATGAAAAACAAACAGTTGAGTCAACAACAAGTCAACTATCTGAACATTCTATTGAAGTTCAACTTTCAGATCATCTTTAGATCAGGTAAAATGAACACTAAAGTCGATGCTTTAATCAGAATGCTTTTAGCGAACGTCTCTGAATCAGCTCAGCGTCTTGAAGATCATTTTCAGACTATTTTAACTCTTGATAGAGTCAATGTTCTATCTATTGAATTGAAAGCAAATCTCTATCAACGAGTACAAATGATCAATTAAACAGATGAGTTCTGCAGCGAATATAAACAAGCTATGAACGAAAACAAGCTCAAATTTCATATCACTAAACTGAAGAACTGCGAAATCATTGACGACGTTCTATTTAGAAAAGATCTACTGTAAGTCTCTGAGAACATGCACACGAAATTACTACAAGAAGTGCATGATCAATCTTCAATCTCTCACTTCGACAATAAACGAATCATCGACCTAGTTCAGCGTTTCTACTATTGGTCAGATCATCAAGCTACTATTTGATGATACATTCGAAACTGTCATGCTTGTCAGCGAAGCAAAGTCTCTAGAAATAGCATCAATGAACTTCATCATTCTCTTTCGATTTCACAGAAACGCTGAAAAGATATAGCTATGAACTTCATCACTGAACTATCTTTGTCAGAAGACTATAACGTCATTTGCACAATCATATGTCATCTCATCAAAGAACGTCACTATGTTTTCTGTCATTGAGAAGACGATGGCACCTCAGTCGAAGAAACGGTTTGAATCATGCTATGAAACGTCTATCGACTGCATGATCTACTCAGTTCTATTGTTTCGAACAGAGACTCTCAATTCATATCGACTATGTGAAAAAGTCTTTGCAAGCGACTGAGAATCACAGCTAGTCTATTCACAGCCTATCATCTTGAGATCGACGATCAATCGAAACGAGTCAATCAAGACGTTGAACGAGAACTTAGAACCTACTGCAATTACATGCAGAACGACTGAGTCAAATGAATATCTATGATGAAATTCAGTGACAATTTCAATACCTTCTCGATCACTTCAATGACTCTCTTCTACTTCAATAAAGAATTTCACCCTCGAATGAGTTTCGATTCAGATACGACTGACTACGAAACAACTCATGAACGACTTGAAGCTAGAAAAGCAGATGATATTGTCATTCGAATGAAAGAGCTACTGAACTTCGGCCGTCAACAATTGAAAAAGACGAAGCTGATCAATGTTACGAGCGTACCAAGGCTGAATAGGGCTAGTCAGTGCCTCTAGCTCAGATCTGACTCAGCCTCTATTTTCTTTCACCAACATCTCTTTGTTCAACACCATCTTCCTTCCTACATCACATTCTACCCGTGTCACAAACACATTCCCTTCAAGCTTAGCGCAGCCTCTGAATATTACTTAAATAGAAGCTCTTGTACTCACCTTCTTCTGTATTCTTAATATTCAGTTATAGCTACCTCTAAAGATCAAGCACTATTCAACCCTGACTTTCGCTGATTGACTCACCTAGGCACGATTCTGACAATCATCGAAGTTCAGGTCAATAAACATAGACGAAACATCATCTATGAAGTAGATGACTGAGTTTGACTATCTTTCAGAAACGTCAAGACAACGAGACTCTGCAAAGATTTGAAAGACAAACAGCTAGATCTCTATCAAATCACTGTCAAAGTGAGTATCTTCTATCACCTTCGCCTACCAGTCAGCATGAAGCATCTGCATTCGATGTTCAGCTCGAAGCTACTGCGACCGTATTCAGAAGACTCTCTACCAGAACAGCATTCAGAACCATTCAGACTCATCACTATCGAAGATGATGAACACTGAGAGGTAAACGATATATTGAACTTCAGACGCTATCGAGGTCGAATACAGTACAAAGTCAAATGAACAGATCTAGATAGAAACGACGAATGATACTATGTCGATAAAGAGAAATTCGATGGCTCAGAGAAAGTTTTGAACGAATTTCATAAGCTATATTCAAACAAACCGCGCTAAAATATCGGAATAACTATCAACAAAAGCGAGCAAATGAACTACATTCATGCGAACATGAATTTTCGAAGGGGGGGGTAATGTTACGAGCGTACCAAGGCTGAACAAGGCTGAAGCCCTAATCAATTCGCAGTGAACGCTAGCGAGTTTCCTGCGTAATGATTAGGGCTAACCAGCGAGCTAGTCAGGTTTGGCCCAGATATGGCTCAGATATGTCTCAACACTCTTTTCCTTTCCCAACACCCTTTTCTTTCACCAACATCTTGTTCATCTACATCACATTCTTTTCATGTCACAAACACATTTCTTTCGAGCCTAGCGCAGCCTCTGAACATTACATAAATAGAAGCTTTTGTACCAACCTTCTTCTGTATTCTTAATATTCAGTTATAGCTACCTCTAAAGATCAAGCACTATCAATTCTGACCTTCATTGATTGTATCATCTAGGCACGGTTCTGACATAAAACATTCTGCAGACAATTGTTGATTTTATTCTTAAGATCATTCATCAGAGTGCAATCATCATAATTGAGATAGCTGAATAGCTTCATAAAGTCGAAGTAGAAGACATTGAAAGACTTGTCTGCTTATTTCAGAGCGTTGTATTTGCGTCGAGACTTTCGATTTTTATTCAGTTCATTGTATATTTCTTTCAAATGATCGAATAGCTCGTAGATCGAAGTGAATGAATTCAAAGAATCAAAACGACGTTGAACGAAGATGTGCTTCGCAGCGTCATCTTCTAGCCTAGACATCATGTAGACAATATAGATAGTCTCATCATCAAATTGATTAATATTGACAATCAGCTTGTCGTTCATCTTGTTTCTTCAGCCTTCTCAAGTCAATTCATCTTCGTCAGTGAATATAGATGAATTCGAAAATTTGTAGAATTGATGATGTTCATTTTCGAATGAGATGAACTTAGTAGACGTCTCTTGTCGAGTATGATTCTCGATAGAAGCATGCGACTCGATATCTTGTTGAGGTAAATGATCAGTAGTAGGTCGAGACTCAGTAGACTGTCGAGATCGAGACTGATCTGCTGAACGCTGTACTTCTTTGAGTCTATCTTTGAGACTCAACATCTTCTCTCGTAGTTGAGTGTTTGCCTCTTCTAGAGTGTTCATTGACGCGCGATTGACCTCTAGCTGTTTCAGTCTCTTGATATGTTCGATTTGTAGAACGATTCAGTGCTCGTTACATTTCAAAGTCATGTCTCGTTGATCTCTTAGCTCGTCTAACATCTTGATGACCTCGTTCGAGTGATCAATAGCTCACTGACGAAGTTGTTCTTCGATCTTAATGTTTCATGAGGTCGCGGCATTCTGAGGTTCAGCTGAGGCATCGAAAGAAAGAAGGGAAACTCGTCTATTTGCAGTGCTTCTAAGCAGGCGAGCCGTTCGGGGTCCGACTGGTTCAGAGTCGCGTGCCATTGTGAGGAAGGTAAAGATAGATAGATTTGGTTATGATAAGGTTGAGTGGTTGGTTTGGTAAATTTGGGTAAATTTGAATGTGTGTTTTGGTGAAAGTAATTCGAAGAATCCCTTGCGAATTTTCTGAATAAACGAAGTAGGTTATTTCGTATCGTCTACACGTTGATAGCAGGGTAGTTGATTAGCATTTATCTACTGTTAGAGGCCAGCATAGAGCGAGTCATATGAATGTCATTTAACTAATAGATAAATGCTAAGAAAGGAAAGTATCTACAGAATAGAACTCGCAGCTTATATGTGTGTTCCTGACCTCTGCGCTAGGCCATCGACGTTTCGGCGAAGGGCTTGAGTAGCTTGTAAGCTAGTGAGCAACGGCATCCGAATCTTAATGCGCTCGAGGCGCATATGCTAGCTACTAGATGAGACGTTTGCTACAAGCTAGCTGTCAGCTGAGTTTGCATCGTTGATTAGCTTACATGCTACATAGATCAGCTACAAGCTGATTTAGCTGATTTAGCACTACTCTTCACCCTACTCGCTCACCTACTCTTCATTCTACTCGCTCACCTACTCTTCATCCTACTCGCTCACCTACTCTTCACCCTACTCGCCCACCTACTCTTCATCCTACTCGCTCACCTACTCTTCACCCTACTCGCCTACCTACTCGCCCACCTACTCTCCACCCTACTCGCCTACCTACTCGCCCACCTACTCTCCACCCTACTCGCCTACCTACTCGCTCACCTACTCTCCACCCTACTCGCCTACCTACTCGCCCACCTACTCTCCACCCTACTCGCCTACCTACTCTTCATCCTACTCGCCCACCTACTCTCCACCCTACTCGCCCACCTACTCTCCACCCTACTCGCCTACCTACTCGCTCACCTACTCTTCACCCTACTCTCCATCCTACTCGCCTACCTACTCGCCCACCTACTCTCCACCCTACTCGCCTACCTACTCGCTCACATACTCTCCACCCTACTCGCCTATCTACTCGCCCACCTACTCTTCATCCTACTCGCCTACCTACTCGCTCACCTACTCTCCACCCTACTCACCTACCTACTCGCTCACCTACTCTTCTACCTACTTGTCATTCTACATGCTCAGCTACCTACTCGATAATCTTCGCTCCGAGCCCTATAGGGCTGACGCTAGGGAGTTCGGAGTTTTCACCTTCTTTTTCCCTTCATAGTTCCTACTTTCTAGAACAACAACAATCAAAATATCAACATGTTCAGCTATCAACTCAGCTCTCTACTCGTTCGCCTACTAGTCAGTCTACTCGCTTCAAAACATGCTTCAAAAGACGCGTCGATCAAGCGCATAACACGAGTCAAACAGTGCTTCAAACAATGCTTTCTACTGAGCTTTCTACTGATCTTTCGATCGAGTCATCTAGTGAGCTTCCTACTGACCTTTCGATCGAGTCATCTAGTGAGCTTTCTACTGACCTTCCTATCGACCTTCCTACTGACCTTCCGACCGACCTTCCTACTGACCTTCCGACCGATCTTTCTACCGACCTTTCTATCAACCTTTCTATCAACCTTTCTATCAACCTTTCTATCAACCTTTCTATCAACCTTTCTATCGACCTTCCTACTGAGCTATCTATTGAGCTATCGACTGAGCTTTCTATCAAACGCTCTACCAAACATTCTACATGCTTCAAAATACGCGTCGATCGGGCGCATAACACGGGTCAAACAATGCTTTCTACATGGCTCCCTACATGGCTCCCTACCAAGCGCCCTCCATGTTTCCCTACCAAGCGCCCTCCATGTTTCCCTACCAAGCGCCCTCCATGTTTCCCTACCAAGCACCCTACCAAGCACCCTCCATGTTTCCCTACCAAGCACCCTCCATGTTTCCCTACCAAGCACCCTCCATGTTTCCCTACCAAGCACCCTCCATGTTTCCCTATCAAGCGCCCTCCATG
>JAABUW010002986.1_pt1 | contig 24746 bp, 23 predicted proteins | sample 5560081 | NCBI WGS metagenome assembly JAABUW01 (sample SAMN10711882, study PRJNA513363) | rock metagenome | isolation source: Antarctica rocks | place: Antarctica: Victoria Land, Knobhead sud | reverse complement strand
GGACATCCAAAACCGATCAGGAGGCCCGCGGCACGGTGAAGGCCGTGCCGTACGGGCGGGACCCCGGGACGTGCCCGCCCTGCGCGTACACCCGGTGGCGGCTGCTCCTTGAGGCCGCCGACCGGGTCGATCCGGCGGGGCAGCGGCGGCCGGTGATGACCGAGCTCCGCCGGCAGGCATCCGATGGGGGAGTGGACGGGCACGTCTGCCGGGTCGACCTAACCGAACCCGCGGTTCCGGGTCGGGCGTTGTTCCCGCTGGTCCACAAGACCGGCCGGATCGCGATCACCGGGATGTCGGGGCAGGCGGTGAACGTGGTGCTGGCCCGCCGCGCCACCGACGCCGGGTACACCGCGGCGCAGGTCGCGAAGCTGGGTGGGCATTCGCTGCGGGCCGGGTTCGTCACCGAAGCGTTCCGGCAAGGCGCGGATGCGCACGCGATCATGCGGCAGACCGGGCACCGCAACCCCGCCATCCTGGAAACCTACGCCCGGGAACATGCCCCCCTGGTCGGCAACGCGGTCACCAAGCTCGGCCTGTAGACCATGAACTCCCCGGCGGATCCACTGGTCAAGTCCCGCTTGCCCGCCGCAGGCGCCCCCGCCGCGAGTGCGGAGTGGGCGTTGTTCACCGATTGGTGCGCGGTCACCGGCCACGACCCGCTGCCCGCGACCCCGGAGACGGTGCTGATGTTTTTCGGCGACTGCCCGGCCGCGCCGGCGACGCTCACCCGCCGGCTGACCGCGATCGACGCCGCCCACCGGGCCGCCGGCGTGACCCCGCCGGGGCGGACCGGGCAGGTCCGGGACGTGCTGCGTGGCCGGCCCGCCCAACCCGTCCGGCAGGAGCTGCCCGCCGACCGGGTGGAGGCGGCGTTGCGCCGGCTGCCGTCCCACGGCTGGATCAACGGCTGGTTCGGCCGCCGCGACCGGGCCCTGCTGGTCCTGGCCCAGGCGGGGGTGCCGTACCGGCGGATCGCCGCCCTCACCGCCGGGGACATCACACTGACCAACACAGTCGCCACCATCAACACGACGATCGGGTCGGTCACCCTGCACCCCGACCAGGATCCGGTGCTGTGCGGGCCGTGCGCCCTGGTTCGCTGGCTCCGCGCCCTGCACCTGGCCATCAGCAAACCCTCCACCCGCACCCTGGCCGGGGCGATCGACCGCACCCCAGCGGTGGACGGGTCCTCGCCGCACCAGTGCCGAAGCCGCCGCCCCCTGCCCACCGGCATCGTCGGGGTGCCGCTGCTACCGCCGATCGACCCCCGCGGCTACCTGTCGATCGACCCCCGCCCGCTGTCCCCGCACTCGGTGTCCCACCTGGCCCGCGGCAACACCACCGGCCCGGGCGCGGTCCACCGCATCGAACCGCAAACCCCCGACGAACCGCAGCTACCGCCGCCGCCCGCGACGCCGGTCGCGCCACCGCCAACGCCTTACACGGTCGGCGACTGGGAACAGGCCGTCGCCCGACGCCGCGCCGACAAAGCCCATCTCCGCGGAGTCGACCGCACCCTGGACGAAACCGACCGCCGAGCAGCCGACCTCAACCGCAGAATCCTGGCGCTGCTCGCCGACCAGTAGAGATGCCTGACCGCTGGAGTCTCGAACACCGGCCGTTCGGCACCGAAGGAAGCCCATCGACAAGACCTTCGGCCCACTGTCGCGACCGACTCAAATATCCGCCATGAACGAAGCGTTCGTAATCGGCGATCCGAACTTCCGGGGCTGATGGATACGGTTGGTTCGACAGGTGACAAACCTGTGGCGGACCTCGCCAGCGGGGCCATTCGGCCGCACCGAAGCAGCGTTCCTGAGCCGGCTGGTGAAGCCGTTGACCGATGGCCGCCACCGCGCGCAGGCGGCGACATTTGCATCGGACTCGGATGCGCCGGTTCTGACTCACGCCGACCCGGCGGTGGTGCTGATGAGCGGCGCCCGTGATGTCACTGGCCGGACCAGTCAGGCCGAGCAGTACCTGACCTTGCTGGTGCCGCCAGAGGGCGCGCGCCGTTGCCAGAGAAGATTTACAAGTTCACAGCCGGGTCAACTCCCTCGTGCTCGAGTAAATTGGAACGGTGCCCCGACAGCCCCGCGACTGGCCCAATCGGAGTAGAGCTCAGGCATCACGTCAGGAGATGAATGCGGTTCATCCCCCTCACGATCGCGGCGAGCCAGTGGGTGCCGTGGCCAAGATTCGCGAGGATCTCGGTATCAACGGCTTCTATTGCTTCGGCGGGGGCAGGGCTAGCTCAACAGTTGGTGGGATGTGTTGAGCGAGTTCATCCGCCGGGACCCGTTGGAGTGCCGGGCCTTCGCGGAAGCGCCCGACATCGGCGGCCGACGTGACCGCCACCCGTGTGGACTCGGCGACCGCGAAGTCCACCAACCGCTCGCCTCCTGCTCGAGCGAGTCAATCTAGGTCTTGACGGCGATCATTTGAGCGCGTAACTTAGCACTTACATGAAATCGATTACATGCGATTTTTGGGTTTTGGTGGGGGGCCCTTCGTACCGCCAGGCTAGACGAGATTTACGCAGCTCACCGGTTCTTCTGATCGGTGGTGGCTCGCGAGTTACGCTTATCGGCAACGTGTTTTGCGTCGCGGCCGATCAACGCATGAGGACGAGCGCGCGAGAGGGGAAAGACATCCCGATCCTGGGACGCCTCAGGGATCTGAGGTTCGATGTAACCGATTTCAGTCTCAACGAAGAGGTGGGTTGAGTTTCGTCATCACTTGGAGGGTGATGCGTTCGGTCGAGATCAACAGTCTGGCAATTCTGGCAATTCTCAAGGAGGAGAGATGCGAAAAGACAGGGCCGCTCTTGCGGTCACCATGGCGGTCGCGCTCGCAACGATCGCTGCGTGCAGTTCTGGTAGTGCGAGCACGACCACCGCTACCGACGCGAAGGCACCGCTGACCGTGTGGGTGGACGCGGACCGCGCCCCGCAGGCCCAGGCGTATGCGAAGGCTCATCCGGACTTGATGATCAAGATCAACACCGTCGATCCGGCGCAGGGGAGCAACACGTCGAAGATCGCGCTCGCCGAGAAGGCCGGCAGCGGGATCCCTGATGTGATCTTCCTGGGTAGCCCGGACGAGATCTCAACTCTAAGTGCGAAGGCGATCAACTTCCCACTCGCCCTCAATGAGTTGGTCCCCAGTGCAACGCTGCAGGGGTTCCCGGACAAATTGGCGCGCTGCAGCTTCTCAGGGAAGGTCTACTGCCTCGGCAACGACGTCGGCCAGACCGTGCTCTGGTACAACAAGTCCCTGTTCGCTCAGTGGGGCTACACCGTTCCGAAGACCTTCGATGACTTCAAGACGCTCGGCATCAAACTCGCGAAGGAGCACCCGGGCTACAACTTGGGCACCGTCAACGGCCGCTACGGCACCGACGCGTTCTTCGGGTCGAGCGGTTGCCCGGTCAGTGACGCCACGAGCGTGACTGAGGTGAAGATCAACACCTCCGATCCCAAGTGCGTGCGGGTGGGAAATGTGATCGGCCCGCTGATGGCGAATGGCTCCCTGTCAACTCTGGATCTCTTCGACAAGAACTACACGGCGCAGGTGGCCGCGGGCAAGGTCATCGCCATGGTTGGGGCATCCTGGACCGCCCAGTTCGCTTTCAAGCCGATGACCACCAAGTCGGGGACCAGCTTTAATGCTGTGGGCAAGTACGCAGCCGCGCCGATGCCGACGTGGTCTGGCGAGAGCAAGAACTGGTCGGGGGCCGTCGGCGGCGGTATTTGGATCGTCTCCAACAAGGCGAAGAACCAGCAGGCAGCGGTCGATTTTGCTGTTGCCATGACGACCAGCCCGGTGATCGCCAAGACACAGACGACCTATCCCGCCTACGGGCCCAGCGCGGACATCTGGATTGCGCAAAAGACGACCGATCCCTGGTACGCAGCACCCCCCGGCGCCGCGCTCAAGGCAGCGGCAGCCAACATTAATCCGGCTCTTGGCTACGTTCGCTACCAGACCCAGTTGCTCGACTCGTACAACGCCACGGTCCTCAAGAGCGGGGCGACGGACATGACGGGCGCGCTGAAACAGTGGGGTGAGCAGATCAAGCAGGCTGCTACCTCCAGCGGGTACACGGTGAGCCAGTAATCATGGTGGCCACGACGACGTCCCGGTCGCGCAGACGTGAGCGCACGGAGGTGCGGAGACCTCACCGCAATCCCGGATGGGGCTTCGTCGCCCCTTACCTGATCCTGCTGATCGCATTCGGCATTGCACCCACGCTTTATGGGCTGTACCAGGCGTTCATCGTGACGTCGGTCGTCGGTCCCGACACGTTCTCGCTGACGAAGAATTTCACCGACGTCCTCGGGGACTATCGGCTGCCCGGCGCCACCCTGAACGTGGCTCTCTACCTGCTGATCTGGTTGCCGATGCTGCTCGTCGTCGTATTCACGCTCGCCCTGGCGATCGATGCCAAGCGCACCCGCTTCGCCGCGCTCACGCGATTTGTGAGCTATGTTCCCGGTGCCGTGACCGGGGCGGCCGCGGCGTTGTTGTGGTTGTTCATGTTCTCCCCCAACGTCAGCCCGATCGGCGGGTTCCTTCGCAACTTCACCACCCCCAACGGCTCTTTCCTCTCGGACGGGACGTTTCCGCTGGTGCTAGCCGTGATGGGAGTCGCCGCCGGTGCCGGCGGGTGGATCGTGGTGGTGTTCGGAGCGCTGACCGGGATCTCGACCGATGTGCTTGAGTCGGCACGGTTGGACGGGGCTAGCGCATGGCAGACGGTATGGCAGATCAAGTTGCCACTCATCCGCAACTACATCGCGTTCATTCTCATCGTCTCCGCGGCGCAGGGTTTCCAGATCTTCGTCGAGCCGACCGTCATCGCAGCGGGCGCGCCAGGCCAGGTGAGTACGACCTGGTCCATCAACCAGCTCGTCTACTCCTACGCGACGGAACAGTCCAACTACGGCCGCGCGTCCGCGCTCGCGATCCTGCTGCTCGTCGTCTGCGTCTTGCTCGCCGTCTTCATCATCAGGAAGACCAAGTTCTACTCGATTGGAGACCGCTGATGTTCCCCGAGGCAGCCGGCCGTTTCGGCCGCAACACTCTGTTCGTCGGGGCGATCTTGTTCTTCGGCGTCCCGATACTATGGCTGCTGCTCGCGCCCACGAAGACTAACAATGGACTGCAGTTCCAGGCTCCGCTTGCCTTCGACAGCTTCTCCCAGGTCGGCATCGCGGCATCCAACCTTTTTGGCTACCAGCACGGGCTCATTTGGGTGTGGATGTTCAACTCCCTCTGGTACACGGCCGTGGCCGTGGGGATTGCGCTGCTCACGGTCGTGCCCGCCGGCTACGCACTGGCCACGTTCCAGTTCCGCGGCAGCACCACGATCCTGTTCGTGACCCTGCTCACGATGATCGTGCCGTCCGCGGCGCTGATCCTGCCGCTGTATCTGGAGATGTCGGCAGTAAGGCTCACGAACACGCCCTGGTCGGTGATTCTGCCACTAACGTTCTTTCCGTTCGGCGTCTACATCATCTACCTGTTCACCAAGACCAGCATCCCAGTGTCGATCCTGGAGGCCGCACGCATCGACGGAGCCTCGGAGGTCGCCATCCTGACCCGCATCTTCATCCCGCTCGCGCGGCCGGCGATCGTCATGGTCGCGTTCTTCGCGATCGTCGGTTCATGGAACTCGTTCTTCCTGCCCTACATCATGCTGACCGACCAGAACCTGGCGACCCTTCAAACGGGACTGCAGATCCTGGTCAGCAGCACCGGCGCCATCAGCGGTGGCAACCTGTCGAATATTCCGATCCGAGCCCCCGAGGTGGCCCTCGCCGCCATCATCGCGATCTTGCCTATTCTCACGGTCTTCCTGTTCGCGCAGAAGTACCTGGTTGCCGGTCAAACCGCCGGTGCTGAGAAGGGCTGACCCGATGGCCGCCAGATCTCCACTTTCTCGTGCGACGCCGGAATCGGTTGGCGTCGCCTCGCCTGCGGTCGCGGCCTTCGTGCACGCCGCCAACGAGCGCGGTCACGCACTGCACAGCCTGATGGTCGTACGCCACGGCACCGTTGTCGCCGAGGGATGGTGGCGCCCCTACTCATCTGATCAGCGGCACTTAATGTTCTCCGTGTCGAAGTCTGTGACGGCCACAGCAATCGGCCTCGCTCAGGCGGAGGGACTGCTGTCAGTCGACGATCCGGTTCTCTCGTTCTTCCCGTCCTACGCGACTCCGGAGACCACCGCGAACGTGGCCCAAGTGCGGGTGCGAGACCTGCTCACCATGACGACAGGGCACGCGGTGGACACCATGGAGATCATGCGTGCGCTGCCGCACGAGGACTGGGTGAGCGTGTTCCTAGGCGTGCCCATCGAGTACCCGCCAGGCACGCACTTCCTGTACAACTCGGGAGCCAGCTTCGTTCTCGCAGCGATCGTCACAGCGCGGACAGGTCGAAGCGTGCGCGACTACCTCACCCCACGACTATTCGAACCGCTCGGCATCCCAATCCCTCCTTGGGAAACCAACGCCCGAGGTATCAACCTGGGTGCGTCCGGCCTTCGGCTCACCACGGAAGACCTGGCGAAACTGGGACTGCTCTACCTGCAGCACGGCCGGTGGAACACCCTGCAACTGCTTCCCGAGGTGTGGGTCAATTCCGCCTCATCGCGGCATGTGGCGAACGGTCCGGACCCCGAGGACGACTGGAACCAAGGGTACGGCTTTCAAATCTGGCGCTCGCGGCATAACTCCTACCGCCTCGACGGGCGCTACGGACAGTTCAGCGTTGTCCTGCCCGAACAGGACGCGGTCGTCGCCATCACGGCCGGGGCGACGGACAGCCGAGCGATCCTTCCGACGCTGTGGGAGACGCTTCTGCCTGGGATGCACGACACCGCTCTACCTGAGAACAAGTCGGCGCACCTTCAGCTCGACGACCTACTAGCCGCACAGCAGGTTCCGACGCCGGTTTACCTCCCGCGACCACCGCCGGTCGCTTCTCGCCTGATGGGCCGGGAGATCCGGCTGCCGTTCAACACCCTCCATGTTGCGTCCGTGCGGCTGGACGACGACCCCGACACCGTCCGCATCACCACGACAACCTCCGACGGTGAGCGGGAGACGGTGACGGCCGGACGCGAATCATGGGAGGCCGGCGCGACCTCACTATGGCCGTACGAGGAGATGACGCTGGCTGTGACGGCGAGTAAGGGTGGCTGGATCAACGAGAACACGCTCGAGGTGCATCATCAGTGCGTAGAGACGCCCTTCGCACGCCTTTGGCGGTTCCGCGTGGACTACAGCGGGCAGGTGACGGTCAGCGTGCACCTTGACAATGGCTTCTGGGTGGAACGCCAAGAAGTGCTTGCCGAGCTCGTCGTGGCCTAGAGAACCGTGATCGTTCACCAACGCAACGCGGAGTCACCTGTCAGCGTGTGCTCCTCTTCAGGTGCGCCGATAACACCTCTGCCGGTACCCGTCACCCGAAGGAGCCACCGATGACCTCCACCACCGCCGGCCAGGCTGTGCGGTGACTGGCTCAGCGTCAAACAGGGGTGCCGGCAGATCCGTCACGATGGCGGACGTGGCACGACTGGCCGGCGTCTCATCGGCCACAGTCTCGCGGTGCCTGAACGGTGGCAACGTCACCCCACAGGTCAAGGAAGAGGTGAAGCGCGCCGTCGCTCAGCTGGGCTACCGGCCAAATCTCATTGCACGCGGTCTGCGCCGACAGGTGTCGAATGTTTGGGCCTGCGTGGTACCCGACATCGAGAACCAATTCTTTACGGCCATGGTCCGCGGCGTCGAGGACGTGGCCCGCGGCCTGCACCACGCAGTGGTGCTCTGCAACACCGACGAAGACACAGACCGTGAGGCAGAGTACCTGCAACTAATCGTCTCGCAACAGATGTCCGGGATGATCATTTCTGCAACCCATGCCGGCCTGGACATCAGCGCCCTGACATCCACAGGGACAAAAGTGGTATCGGTCGACCGTGAACTGACCGAACCGACCGACACAGTTCTCGTCAATAGTCATGAGGGAGCCATGGCGGCGACAAGGCACCTCGTCGCCATGGGCTGCAAACGGATCGCTTGCGTCACCGGGCCACACGACACCACCACGGGCGAGCAGCGGATGCGAGGTTACCGTGCTGCGCTCTGGGAGTCGACGCGGCCTGTTAACCCGGACCTCGAATGCTACAGCGACTTCAAGGAAGCCGGAGGCTTCGCGGCAGCGTCCAAAATGCTGGCCCTGGACGCACCTCCTGATGGCTTCTTCGTCGCAAACAACCAGATGACCGTCGGTGTCCTGCGAGCGCTGGCCGCCGCAGGCCTGGCTGTGCCGGCGGACGTCGCCGTAGCCGGGTTCGATGACCTCCCGTGGTGGTCGATGTTTCACCCAGTGACGACCGTGACCCAACCCGCCTATCAGATGGGCCGGGCCGCGGGTCAGCTGCTAGCGGACCGGCTCAACGGTTACGACGGGCCTCCTCGGTCGGAGTACTTCCAGCTCGAATTGATCGTGCGGCAGAGTTCGCGCCTGGGTTCCTCACGCGACTCGGCCCCTAACGATTTAGGCAGCGAGCCGCCACGAGTAACGGGGCCAGCCCGGACACGCCCCACCACACCCACTCAAAGGACGTGACACGGTATGCCTGCACACACCAGAGACCTCGCCTCGACGGTTGTCGCCATCACTGGCGCCAGCTCAGGCTATCGGCCAAGCTTCGCCAAGGCTGTTGGTCGAAGCCGGCGCCCGGGTTGCCATCCAAGCTCGACGGGCGAGCGGCTGCAGCAGCTCGCCGACGACCTAGCCGCGAAGAATGCGAACCGCCCTGTGGGACATGTGGAGCATGGCGGATGGCGGTTGATGATGACTTCCCCCAATCCCGCGGTCGTCGACTGCGTCCGCAAGTTTATCGCCGAAGTGGAGTACCCACCCGTCAACCCAATTCTAATTTTGGGACGATCGGACCAGCATGCGAGTCGACCAAGACTCGAGTGTCAGTTCCTCCGGGGTGTGCAGCCATGAGCGAGAAACCAAAGGTCGACACGCTGTTGCAGGGCTACCAGGTGGAGTCCAGAGAGGGTGACATCGCCTTCTGCGGCGTCAACCTGATCGAAGCACCGGACGGCATCGGCGGCATCCGGCGCATCGTGGTCGACACCGGGCATTTCGGCCGCGGTGTTGTCCTGCGTGCCGCGTTGGCAAAGCGAGGACTCAGCGCCTCCGATATCGACGTCCTGCTGCTTACCCACGCGCACTGGGACCACGTGCAGGGGATCCAGTACTTCGACAAGGCGGTGATCATGGCGCATCCAAAGGAGATGAACTACATCTCCAACCCGCACGGGCGGGACTACGCCACCCCAGCGTGGACTAAGGCGATGCTCGATCAATATGACATCCGCGACGCGATCGAGGGCACGGAGCTGGCACCGGGGGTCTCCGTCGTTGAGGTGCCAGGTCACTCGCCCGGCACGATTGCAGTTGCCGCACAGACAGCGGAAGGTTTAGCGGTCATCACGGGCGACGCAATCCAAAACTCCATGGTCGCTCAGCAGCGGCGCAACGCCCTCGTCTTCTGGAACGAAGAGCAGGCCAACCGCTCCGTCGGCAAGCTCGTCGACCTGTCCGACGTCATTTACCCCGGGCACGACCAAGCCTTCCGCATCTCCAGTAGCAACAAGGTCGAATACGTGGCTAAGTTCTCCTTCGGTCTGCGCCGACTCACTCCAGACACACCCGGTCTCACCTTCGACCTCGAACCAGAGCTCACGCCCAGGATTTATGAGCCTCCCATCGGCTGGATGGATTAGGTATCGGATTGCACGCTGTACGGTTACCCTTTGCCAAATTATCTGTCCGTCTGCGAGTATCGAAATACGTCTCCGCATTTAGGCAGGGGCCTGGTTGCCGCCCCGCGTGATGCGAGGGTGCGAGCTAACCGCATTCGGCGTTTTGGATTGTCAGGGTTCGGAACCCCGTCGCGGTCATGCCGATGTCTTTAACGACCCGGTTGTACCCTTCGGGCGGGCCGTTGCTGATTCCGGTGAAGATGCCTTCGCATGATGGAGGACTGCCCCCATCAACCCAAATCTCGTCCCGTTCGGACAGCCAGGGTCGCGTAGCGCCAGAATCGAGCCGGTCATCGACGACCACGTCCGTGACGGTTTCTACCGCTTTGCGGCGGCCTTCAGCCGCGAGGCGAATACAGACCTTCGCGTCCTTCGTCGACATGTCTAGGAGCGTGCTGAATAATCTTGTGGTGTCGAAGTCGGTCTGATGTGCTGTTACCTGCGATAATGTTGGTATGCAGGGACTTTCAGACGCTCAGCGTGAGTTGTTGGACGCCCAGTCGGTGACCGGGCATCTGTTGCCGGCGGCAGCGTCTTCGCGTTCCTGGCGCAGCACCGGCAGGCACTGTTCCCGGCGCAGATGTTCGCCGATCTTTTCCCCTCCGGTCGCGGCCGGCCGAGCATCACCGCCGATGTGGTCGCCTCGGTGTTGGTGCTGCAGGCCCTGCACGGCCTGTCGGACCGGCAAGCAGCCGAGGCAGTGATGTTCGATCTGCGGTGGAAAGCCGCCTGCGGGTTGGTCGTCGACGGGGTGGCTTTTCATCCGACGGTCCTGACATATTGGCGTCGACGTTTAGCGGCGTCGAAGGACCCCAATCGGATCTTCGACGCGGTGAAAGGTGTGATCGCCAAGACCGGTGCGTCGACGGGAAAGACCCGTCGGGCGTTGGATTCCACCGTGCTGGACGACGCGGTCGCCACCCAGGACACCTGACGCAGTTGGTCGCCGCGATTCGCCGGGTCGCCCGGACGGTGCCCGGCGCCGACGTCATCGTCGCAACTTGCACTAGCGCCCACAACAACACCAAGACCGGGAAACCGGACATTGCCTGGGACGATGTTGATGCGCGGGCTGCGTTGATCCACGGCCTGGTCACCGATGCGCTGGCGGTGCTGCGGGCGCTGACCGCCCCCGGCGCTGAGCCGATCGATCAGGACTCGACCGCTGGTCGGGCGGTGGCGTTGTTGGCTTTGATCGCCGGGCAGGACGTCGAATGGATTACCGACCCAGACGACGCCAACGGCGGCGGCCGGTGGCGGATCGCCCGGAAAGTCGCTGAAGACCGGGTGATCTCCACAGTCGATCCCGAAACCAGGCACGCCCACAAAACTCGGCAGCACCGCCAGGACGGCTTCAAAGGTCACCTCATCTGTGAGCCGGACACCGGGATCATCACCGGCGCGAAACTGACCCAGGCATCAGGCGCGGGCTCCCACGACGCTTCGGTCGGGGCGGAACTGTTGGACGCCGATCACAGCATCAACGGCGCCGCGCAGGTCCTGGGTGATTCCGCCTATGGCACCGGCGACATGGTCGCCAAACTCGAAGCCGACGGGCACACCAATGCGGTGAAGCCGTGGCCGGTCCGCCAGAACATGCCCGACGGGTTCACTACCGACGACTTCACCGTCGACCACGACGCGCACACCGTGACCTGCCCGGCCGGGCACACCGTCGGGTTCACCCTTGCGACGCGGACCGCGAAGTTCAGGGACCTGTGCGCCGGTTGTCCGCTGGCGTTGTGCACCAACGCATCCCAAGGTCGCACGGTCAAAACTCGGGATCCACGACCGGGTGCAGCGGGCGCACCGCAAACGCTGGGTCACCGACCTGCCGCTGCGCGCCGGCGATCAGGTACGCGGTACGCGGGGGTGTGGATAGCGGCCTCTCTGATCGGCGGCAGTGCCGGGCACCACCCCGTCACAAGCCCCCGAGTTGACCTGTCAGCTAGGTCCTGTTCCACAACCGCGTCTCGGATCCGCACGCCGAGACGCGCTCACCGCCAACCACCGACCCGGCGACACCCTTTGTTCAGCACGCTCCTAGGCCCGCGCAGCGGTTGCGAGAAGGGAAGCCGGAAACGGACGTGGTGCGTGCCCCGCCGGCCCGAGCGGCTCGCACGCACCACAGGGTTTTCCGGTTCGACCACGTCGAATAACAACATCACTACTCGCTCAGGCCCATCAACGCAACGACGGCACCAACCTCGAATTTTCGCGCACCGCAGTGCCCCGCGAAGTGGGCGCCCGACGCTCACCCAAGAAGAGTCCCATTGGCAGAGGTACGCGACTTGGCAGTTGCTTGGTCGGCCACGAAGGTCCGTCTTTGCGAACGAGCGGCCGCAGGGCAGTGATTTGCAGACCGTCGACAAGTCGCTGCGTAAGACATACCGGGGGTCGTGAGTCAGGTCGCGGGGGCGGCGAGCGCTCCGACTGTGAGTAGGACGTTGCCGTAATGGCGCTGTTCCCCCGTGACGACCGTCAGCGCGAGATGGTTGGAAGTGGAGGCCGCATAGAAATCGAACCGCGCCAGCGCCTCGACTGCAACGGCGGGCATGAGCTCGGTGAGCTCGCGCGCAATTGGGGGCGGCGAACCGTTCTCCATTGCCATAACCGTTGCCGTCTCGAACGGTGCAGCGCCCGAGAGCACTCGGATCACGGTCATCGCGTCGAGCAGCCCGGGCGCCAGATTCAACTGAACGACGGGAATGGCAGCGGGGATACTCGTGGAGACTGGGTAGTTCGCGTCTGTCACCAGCACGGTTGCGCCATGGCCCGCCGCGGCCAGCACGCCGATAATTGTTGGATGAATGAGCCCGAACTTCAGCATCTGTAGCCTCCACGCTCGCACTGCCACTGGGTCACGGACGTTCTCCGATCCACGCCAACATGGCATCCCAATTGGCGTATTCGTGCGCCGACCGCCCTGGATCGCGAGGGTCCAGCGGAGGAAGGTCTTCGACTATCTCCGCGTCTGCGCCGCAAGCCAGCAGTGCCGATCCGAACTTCCGGCCCTGGGAGTCTGCTGGCACGATGTCATCTCGGTCGTTGAGGCGGATCTGAATGGGTACACCAGCCGCTGCAAGTGCTTTCATTTGGTCACTGGGGGACCGGCTAGCCCAATCGTCGGGCACCTCTGCAGGATCACCGCCGAGTTCCTCGAGCAGTGCTTGGGCATGTGCCGCTCCACGGGCGTCGAGGTAGTGAAACCAGGCCGGAAGATCCGTGACGGGATTTTGAACCGCAACGGCATGGACAGTGCCAGGAAGTGCAGTCGCGAGCATCAGCGCCTCCTGTCCGCCCATCGAGAGGCCGCATGCACCGACGCGTCTCGTGTCGATTGGCGCTCGTAGACGGTGGACACCCTCAAGTGCGCGAGCGTATGCGTCGAGTTGGCTGCGGAGCCCGACGGACATCCCCGTGAATCGGCGGCCCTCTGATTCCACCGTCAGCACCGCGAAGCGGGAACGGCGGGCTGCGGGTGCTATGCCGGCGACGTCCACCAATGTTGGCGAACCGGCCAGCTCGCCGAATAAATTGCCGAGCGCGCTGAAGCCGAACGGATGAGGTGCGAGGACGAGGGGCAGGTAGCTGTCCGGCGATGGTACGAAAAGGTGTGCTCGCCGTTCAATCCCGTCAGTGCCCGCGACGTCCCAGATGTGGAGCGCCTCGGGCGCCACGAACCCGGCGGCGACACGGGAACCGCGGATCGTGCCGTCACTGGGCACTTTCGCCTCCTAGGAGGCGTGACACCACCAGTGCGATGAGGATCACGACTCCGTTGACCGCGTCGATCCAGTAGCTCTGAACGGCTGCTGCGCGGTCAGGTGCGCGCCAGTCGTTGACGTTGCACCGGAACTGGTCGCCGAGGTGGACGAACAAGCGGCGAGTCCGGTCACGGTGAGGGTAGCGGCGGTCCCCGCGGCGGCCAAACTTCCGATGAGACGAAGTCGGTGTCGACCGACGGGCGTCGTCCAAAGAGTCATCGAAGCGTCAGTCCTTTGCTGAGTCATACGTTGGTTGGCCAGGTTGAGAAAACGATTACCCGAATTAGTGCACGAGGGTCATACTGAAGTCAAGTGCTGGCGAGAAGATTGATGTAACAGTGGGAACCCCCCCCGGCGCGATCAGGAGGCGATCTCCATGACCACGATCCACGATGTCGCGCGGCATGCGGCAGTGTCTGTCGCCACCGTCTCGCGCGTAGTCAACCGCCGTGACGGCGTGAACGCGGAGATGGCCGTACGAGTTATGTCATCGGTCAAAGAACTGGGTTACACCCCGAACAACGTCGCGCGGAGTCTGCGCCGACGGACTGGGTCCGTTTGGGCTCTGATCGTGTCAGATGTTGCGAGCTCGTACTTCACATCGCTGGTTCGTGGTGTGGAAGCCGTGGCGCGGGCCAGTGGGTTCTCCGTCGTCGTCTGCAACTCGCAGGAGGACGTCGAGCAGGAAGCGCGCTACATCGACGTTGCGCTCAGCGAGCAGATGGCCGGCGTGATCATCTCGCCAGCCCAGCCGAGCACCGACATCAGCCGTTTGATAGACCGGAAAGTACCCGTGGTCACCATCGACCGACAACTGGACCAAACGCTCGTCAGCGCCGTCGTCATCGACAACATGATCGCAGCGGCGAACGCTACAGCCCATCTTCTCGACGGGGGATTCCAGCGGATCGCGTGCATCACCGGCCCGACTCACATCAGCACAGCGGTGGAGCGCCTCGACGGGTACCGGTTGGCTCTGCGTCAACACGACATCGACTTGGGCGCGTCGCTGGAGAAGATCGAAAATTACCGTGAGGATGGTGGGTACCGCGCGGTCGAGCAGCTCCTCGCGCTCGAGGACCCTCCTGATGCACTACTGACTGGGAACAGTCTGCTCACCGTCGGCGCCATGCGCGCCCTACACGACCGCGGCATCGCCATCCCCACGCAGATCGGCATCGTCGGGTTCGACGACAACCCGTGGCTACAGGTTACTCAGCCACCGCTGTCGGCAGTCGCTCAACCGACCGATGCGCTTGGTCGCAGGGCTGCCGAGCTGCTGCTCCAGGGCAGCGCGACACCCGCGTCGACCACTGTGCTTCCCGCTCGCCTCGTTGTTCGCGCGAGTTCCCGCCGCTAACGGCACTCCGCAGCTGACCGGCTGGCAGGCCTATTGCCGGAGAAAACGATTTCTGAGACACTGCCAGGGCGACGAGGCCGAGGGGATGGCGAGACGTGCACGTAGTACTGGGTGTAGACATCGGCTCTTCCAGTTCAAAGGCCGTGCTCGTCGACGAACACGGGCGCATCGTCAGATCCGCTCGACGCGAACACGAAATCGATCGTCCCAAGCCGGGATGGGCTGAGATGGATCCCGAGGTCTGGTGGCGAGAGTTCAACGACCTCGCCGAAGAACTTCTTCAGTCCGGCAATTTCGAGGTGCAGGCGATCGGCGTGAGCGGCATGGGCCCGTGCGTCGCAATCGCCGACGAGAACGGGCGCGCACTCCGACCGGCGATCCTCTACGGTATCGACGCGCGCGCCGTGCATGAGATCGAGGCGTTAACAGCAAGATTCGGTGCTGAGGCGATTCTCGAACGCGGTGGATCTGCGCTGACGACACAAGCGGTGGGGCCCAAGCTTGCGTGGCTGGCGACGCACGAACCGGAAGCGATGACACGGGCGCGCATGCTCCTGATGCCTGCATCATGGCTGGTTTTCCGGCTCACCGGGACCTACACGATGGATTACCACTCCGCCAGCCAATGCTCGCCGCTGTTTGATCGGCATGACCTCGACTGGCATAGGCCGTGGGCAACGGCAATCGCGCCCGACCTTCCTCTGCCGGCCCTCTCGTGGGCGGGCGACGTAGTCGGCTATACCCGCGGGGACATCCCCAACCTGGGCTCCGGCATCCCAGTTGTCGCAGGCACAATCGATGCTTGGACGGAGGCCCTGAGTGTCGGCGCCCATTCTCCCGGCGACCTGATGCTGATGTACGGCACCACGATGTTCCTAATCGCGACCGTCGACCAGCCGGTGACAACACCGAGCATGTGGGGCACGGTCGGAGCGATCGGGGGCACGCGGAACCTCGCCGGCGGCCTCGCTACCTCTGGGGCCATTACGGCCTGGCTTCGGGATCTAACTGGCTCCGATTTCCCGACGCTGCTCGCAGAAGCCGATGCGGCCGGCCCAAGGGCAAACGGGCTCCTCGTGTTGCCGTACTTCGCTGGGGAGCGCACTCCGATCATGGATCCCCATGCGCGAGGCGCAGTCGTGGGCTTGACACTGAGCCACACCCGGGGCGACCTTTACCGGGCGACCCTGGAGGCCACCGCGCTTGCGGTACGGCACAACCTTGAAGCGATGGCAGCCGTCGGCGTCAAGCCGCGGCGGATCGTCGCCGTCGGTGGAGGAACCGAGGGCCATCTGTGGATGCAGATCGTCTCCGATGTCCTTCAACTGCCGCAGGTCCTGCCGACGACGACGGTCGGTGCTTCCTATGGCGCCGCCTGGCTCGCTGCAAACGCACTCGCCCCGGTCAGTATCGACTCCTGGAACCCTGTATCCGAGCTCGTCGTTCCAGATGCCGACTTGGCCGTCGAATACGACGACCTCTACGCCCTATACCGCAAACTTCAGCTCGCTGTTTCTGACGTCTCCCACGCGCTGGCCAACTATCAGGCGGCGCGATCTCACCCGATTGGAACCCCGTGACCCAGTACCTGTTACCTGACCTGACGGCTCCGCTATCCACACCCCCGCGTACCGCGTACCTGATCGCGAGCGGAGACCTCCGAGAGAGCGCAAACACAGCCGGCTGGCCGACGCAGGTGGCTCTAGAGGCCGGAGTAACGAGCGTCTTCGAGTCTCTTGGCTGGTCGGTGGTGCGCGCGAACTCCGTTGACCCGGTGACCGGACACGGCTTCATATCAAGCCAGCGAATGGGCATGACAGTGTTCAAGTCCATTCCCACTGATGCGCCCCTGATCGTCGCAGAAGCAGTGTGGCAGTATAGCCATCACGTGCTGCACGGTCTCCGAACCCATCGAGGGCCGATCCTCACCGTTGCGAACTTCGCTGGCGACTGGCCAGGCCTTGTCGGTCTGCTCGGTTTGAACGGTGGGCTCACGAAAATGGGTCGAGCTTATTCGACGGCATGGAGCGTCGACTTCCAGGACCAATGGTTCATTGACGCCGTGCAAGCGTGGATTGAAACAGGGCGAATCGACCACGACCAATCTCATGTGAGGCCACTTCCCGAACTGGCCTCGAGTCCGGAGCGGGACCTCGGAATCGCCCTCGCGCAGCAGCTGCTTTCGGAGAAGGCCATCATCGGCGTTTTCGATGAAGGCTGCATGGGCATGTACAACGCGATCATCGACGACGAGTTGCTCAACACGCTCGGCATATACAAGGAGCGCCTTTCGCAGTCGGCGCTCTACGCCGAAATGTTGCGCGTCGATGACGGTGAGGCGGCGGCGGTCGGGAATTGGCTTCGCGAACGCGGGATGACATTCCGGCTTGGTACGGACGAAGCAACGGAGCTGACCGACGCCCAACTGCAGTCGCAGTACAAAATGTATATTGCCGCGCTACGCATCGCCGACGACTTTGGTCTCGACGCGGTTGGAATCCAGTATCAGCAGGGATTAAAGGATCTTGTCCCAGCTTCCGACCTCGCCGAAGGCCTGCTCAACTCGACGGACAGGCCCCCTGTCCGCAGTAGAGACGGAAGCCGCGTCCTCCATGAGGGTCGCGCATTCCCTCACTTCAACGAGGTGGATGAGGGTGTCGCTGTCGACGCGCTCATCACCGACCGCGTGTGGCGGGCGATGGGGATGGTGCCCGACAACACCCTGCATGACGTTCGTTGGGGAGAAGACTACGGCGGGCAGTTCGTTTGGGTCTACGAGATTTCCGGATCAGTGCCCGGATCCCACCTCGGTGGGTGGGACCATGCGGAAGGATGGCGGCAGAGCCCGGTGTTCTTCCCCGCAGGAGGATCAACCATCAATGGCGTATCGCGAGCTGGAGAACTCGTCCTCAGTCGAGTTTTCATCAACGGCGGACGACTCGAAGCAGACATCTTCCGTGGCACAGTAGTAGACCTGCCCGATACAGAGACGCAGCGCCGCAAGAATGCAACCAACCCCGAATGGCCGATCGCGCACGTCGTCCTTCATGACGTGACAAGGGACCAGTTCATGGCTCGTCACAAGGCAAACCACGCGCAGGTCGTCTATGCGCCGGACGCCCCGGCGGCGGATAAGGCACTGATCGCGAAGGCTGCCATGTTGAACGCGCTCGGAGTTAAGGTGAATCTCATCGGAACAGTGAACATCCCGAATTAACAACTCTCCGTCCAGCCGAGCAGTCCTTGACAGGCTGCCGATGGCTCCTAGGATTCCGAGGAATCGATTCCTCAGGTGGTGTCGCTAAATCGGTCGCTGCACGAACTCAATGAGGAGCAGACCTTGACCTACTCGATGTGGATGCTCGAGTACTCCCGGTGCCTGGCACAGCCCATGGGGTGCATATTCTATGGCGCCTGGAATGCTGGCACCCGGCCCTTTTCCTACAGTTACGTCTACATCGAGGGCGACGGGCACCGTATCCTCGTCGACATCGGCCATGACAATCAGTCATCGAACCGGCATTACAACGACATCAACGACATCGTCGACTATCAATACCCCGATGCGGTCCTGAGGAAGGTCGGCGTCCGTCCCGAGGACATCGACACAGTGATCCTCACTCACGCCCACTACGACCATGCGGGCGCCACGCGCTGGTTCCCGAATGCGACCTTCTACCTGCAGCGCCGCGAGCTCGAGACCTCCCACGAGGTCATCGAAGCGGCACCGCTGTACAACTCGCTCATCCTGGCACTGGACCCCGAGGACGTGCGTGAACTCAGTCGGCTTGCGGACCAGGGCCGCCTCATCCTGCTGGACGGCCCGCTGGAATTGTTTCCCGGACTGCAAATTCGCACAGCATGGGACACCCACACGATCGGCGGGCAGTACGTCGTTCTTACCGGCGCCGATAAGCAGCCCTGGGTCATCACAGGCGACGCAATGTATAGCTACGAAAACGCCGAAGGCATCGGCGGTGACGGGACATACGTCAATATTGGATTCGGCGGAGGCAGCGGATGGACAGGGCTGCGCCTCATAGACGAGATGGTCAAAACCGTCACCGACACTGATCGGCTAGTCATCGTGCACGAGCCGGCCACCTTCCAGCGGCACCCCTCACGCCGATCCCAGGATGGGCTGTCCGTCGCCGAGTTGATCCTTGCGCCCGGCACCAGTTCACGGCTTGACGGCGACCCTGCCCACGCCTGACGGTCACCGGCCGGCCTCGAGCCTTGTAGGAAAAACCCCCGTACAAAGGAGTACTCATGTTCAAAAAGCCCCTCGCCCTCGCGACGGCCGTGGCCGCCACGGTGGCGCTCGCCCTCACCGGATGCTCCACTCCGAGCTCCGGAACGGCAACGAACGCGACGCAGGCAAGCAACAAGCTGCTCGGAATCGTGACGATCAGCGCGACTGACGCGAACAACGCGCGCGTCATCGCGGGTGCGACAGCGGCTGCGGAAGCGGCCGGCTGGAAGGTCAACGTCGTGGATGCCGCCGGCAGTGCCGACACCGCGAACTCGGCAATCACCAACTTCGTGTCCAAGAAGGCGGGCATGATTTTCGACCTGGTTTTCCCGGTGACCTCGCTCGGAACCGGGCTCGCGAATGCGCGCGCTGCGGGAATTCCCGTCGCGTCCTGGGGCGGCGGACTCGCTCCCAGCGTTGCCATGACCACGGGCAACGGCGCTCCGTTCGCGCAGCCCGCTACCGACGCACTGTTGAAGGCGATCAACAACAAGGGTTCCGTGCTGGCACTGACCTACCGCACCGGCCAGGTCTGCCGCGACCGCGAGACTCTTTTCGACAAGGTGATGGCCAAGTATCCGGACGTGAAGGTGCAGAAGGCGGAGGTCAACATCCCGGGCTTCGCGCAGGACGGTGCCCGCTACGCGACCGCGTGGCTTGGCAGCCACCCCGCCGGCTCGGGCAACCTCGCGGTCTGGGGTTGCTGGGAGGACCCGACGCTCGGCGCGATCTCGGCCATCAAGCAGGCCGGCCGGAACGACGTCAAAACCTTTGGCATCAACGGATCCGCCACCGCCATCAAGGCAGTTCAGAACGGAAGCCTGACCGCAACCGTCTACGAGGACGCAACGGCCGAGGGCAAGACGATGTTCACGACGACGCTGGAGGCGATCAAGGCTGGCGCCGACTGGAAACAGAAGACCGTGGACGTGCCCGGGATTCTGGTCGACAAGTCGAGCATCGACCAGTTCCTGAAGTCCCACCCCGAAGCGCTCAAGTGAACGCAGCAACGCAGCTCTCGGGGGAGAACGCGCCCATCGCCGCTGACTCCCCCAAGTTCCTCCGGGTCACCGACGTGCGAAAGTCCTTCGGCGGAGTGGCTGCACTCAAGTCCGTCTCGCTGACTGTCCGCGCAGGCGTGGTCCACGGTTTGGTGGGTGCGAACGGTGCTGGGAAGTCCACCTTCATCCGATGCCTCGCAGGGATCGAAAAGCCCGACGACGGCACCATCGAGGTTGACGGCGAAGTCGTCAGCATCGCGTCGCCCGAGGACGCCACCCATCTCGGTCTCGCATTCATTCATCAGGAAATGAGCCTGATTCCCGGGTGGGACGTGCTCAGGAACATGGCTCTCGGGAACGCGCCGAAGACGCACGCCGGACTGATCGACTGGCGCCCAGCGAGGGCACGAGCTCGGTCCGTGGCGGAGCGGCTCGGGATGCAGTTCCCCCTGACGACGAACGTCGACTCACTGAGCACGGCGGATCAATGGCTCATCCTCATCGGGCGAGCGCTGATGGAAGATGCGCGGCTCATCGCGATGGACGAGCCCACGGCGAGTCTGTCCGTCAACGAGGCGCGCCGGGTGCACACCATCATCCGCGAGTTGGCAGCGGCAGGAACGGCAGTCGTATTCGTATCCCACCGCCTGGACGAGGTGTCCCACCTCTGCGAGGACATCACCGTGTTCAAGGACGGCGAGGTGGTGCGGCAGATTGTGGGCGAGCGCGCGACCAAGCCCGAGCTCGTGCGCGCGATCGTCGGGCGGGACCTCGAGGTCCCGGAGCGCGGAAGCGAGCCCCACCCCGTGGGGCGGCCGGTCCTAGAGGTCCGGAAGGTCACTGACGGCGGGCGCCTCCGGGACGTGTCCCTCACCGTTCACGCCTCGGAGATCCTCGGCCTCGGCGGTCTCGTGGGGGCTGGACGAACCGAGTTGGCGAACGTCATCTACGGCGCCACACCCAGGAAGTCCGGCGAGGTGTTGCTGGAGGGCAGGCAGGTCCACTTCCGTGACCCCGCGTCCGCTGTCAAGGCAGGCATCGGCCTTGTTCCCGAAGAACGTCGCACCGGCGGGGTGTTTCTCGACCAGTCGATCGACTTCAACATCAATCTCGCCAAGCTCGACTCGCTGACGCCATCGCCGTTCTGGCCCTACCTGAACCTGCGAAAGGCACGCAAGAGGGCGCAAGAGGTCGCTGACCTGGTCACCATCAAGGCGCGCAACGTCGCTTCGACAGTTGGCTCGTTGTCGGGTGGCAACCAGCAGAAGGTCGTCATCGCGCGGTGGCTCATCGACCAACCGAAGGTGTTGATACTTGACGAGCCGTCGCGGGGTGTCGACGTCGGTGCCCGGGCCGAGATTTACCGCGTCATCAAAGAATTGGCCGCCCGCGGCACCGCGGTGCTCGTGATATCAAGCGACAACGAGGAACTCGTCACGATTTGCAACAGGGTCGAGGTCATGGTCGAGGGACGGATCGTCGGGGAATTGGTCGGCCCGGAGATCACAGAAGACCGCATCGTGTCCCTCAGCTTCTCGGGGGACGAAGGAAAGGAAACGGAACGATGAATTTGCAGTCCACCGCGGTCGACAGTGCGCCGCCCCTGAAGGCGCATTCCTCCGGCGGGCGTCTCGGTCTTGTCATCGTGTCCAAGTACGGAACGCTGATCGCGATGGCCATCATGCTCGTCATTTTCTCGGCCTTGGCCGGAGGCGCGTTTCTCAGCGTCAACAACCTGCTGGCGATCCTCAACCAAGCCGCCCTGACCGCCATCATCGCGGGTGGTCTGACACTCGTACTGGTGGTCGGCGAAATGGACCTGAGCGTCGGCTACGCGGCGAGCCTTGCGGGCGTGCTCGTCACTGGCCTCATCGCCAACCAGGGCCTACCTATGATCGTGGCAATCCTCATCACGCTGTTGGTGGGCGCCCTGGTGGGCACCGTGAACGGCCTGCTCGTGACGAAGGCGCGCGTGAATGCCGTAGTCGCAACGCTCGGAGTCGGCACGGTCCTGGTCGGGCTGTCGTTCGGCTACACCGCGGGATCCCCGATCGTCGAGGTCCCAACGGCTTTCACGGACATCACGCTCAGTCGAGTCCTCGGCATCCAGAACCCGATCTGGTTCATGATCATCGTGCTCGCGCTGCTCTGGGTGGTACTGAACCGAACCCCGATCGGACAGCGGATGCAGGCCACCGGGGCGAACAGCAATGCGGCCCGGTTAGCCGGGGTGCGAACCGACCGTGCCAAGATCGTGGCCTTCATCATCGCGGGCGTAGCCGCCGCAGTCACCGGCGTGCTTCTTGCCTCACTCCTCGGCAGCGGCACCGTCGGTGCGGGGGACACCTATCTTCTGAACTCCTTCGCTGCAGTATTCCTCGGAGCTGCGACGATTCGCGATGGGGAGTTCCACATCGTCGGGACATTCGCCGGCGTGCTCGTCGTCAACATTGGGTTTAACGGACTCAGCCTGCTGGGCACTCCGACCTTCTGGCAGTACGTCTTCGCGGGCGGGATCCTCGTTGTAGCTGTGGCGCTTTCGACGATTGCACGTCGGTACGCGAAGGCCTGAAGAAGCAGCTCTTCGATGTTACCGGCGAAAAGGTGCCTCACGCCGCTGACAACGATTCCCGTCTGGCCTCGGAGGTCCGGCAACTATGAGTATTGCTGGACAGATTATGGTTGGTCATACGGCACCAACCGTTGGTTCTACATTGGTTCTACATCAGTGGCCCCGGCTACGACCCCTACAGCGGACGTCCCACGTGGGTGTCCGGGGTGTCCAGGTACATCTCGACGAATCGGGTCTTCCAGCAGGCGCCTGTGCGCCACTGCTAAGAGCTGGCTTAGATCCGCCATCTGCACAAACTGAGGACAAGGTAGACGAGCTCGAGGCGCGGCCCTTCACCAGGACCAAGGCACTCACGGTCGCGTTGCCACTCCCCCGCAGCCCTCGGCGCACTGACCGCCGGTCATTGAAGGTAGCCGACATCCGGGTCTGTCGGTAGCCAAATTGTTTGTCGTACTTTTGCCACATTATTTGTCGCGTCGCCGTGCAGCAGCCATGCGACTGGGAGCCGCCTGACGTGCACAGACGAGTCCGTGGACGCGCCTCAGGGTCGTCGAGACGTCGCGAATCGCGCCATTTAGCGTTGTCGTCTGCCAAATTATGTGGCACCTTTGACCAAATTATTTGGCACCATCTTGGCGTGTCGCCGGGTGGCCGGCGCGGGTGCGACGTGATGATTGCTGACGTCGCATAGCTGACGGAGGTGAGGGTCGGTTGCCGGGGCTGGAGGAACGTCTGGCGGTGCTGAGTCCGCACCTGCATGACGGGGTCGCGTTGAGTGTGGCCGCGCGGCGGGCGGGGGTTCCGTTGCGGACGGCCCGCCGGTGGTTGGCGTCCTACCGGGCCGATGGGTCGGCTGGTTTGAGCCGGTCCGGGCGTGCGGATGATGGTGACCGGCGGATTCCGGCCGAGTTGGTGGAGTTGGTGGAGGGTTTGGCGCTGCGGCGTCCGCCGCCGAAGATCGCCGAGGTCCACCGCAGGATCTGCGGGGTTGCCGCGGAGCGGGGTCTGCGGGCACCGTCGTATCAGTCGGTCCGCCGGATCATCCGGAGCCTGGACCGCGGTTTGCTGGCGATGGCGCATCACGACGCGGATGTGTACCGCGACGACTTCGAACTGGTGTTGCGCCGGGAATCGTTGCAAGTCAACGATATTTGGCAGGCCGACCACACCCTGCTGGATGTGATGGTGGTGGATGCGAAGGGAACGGCCGTGCGGCCATGGCTGACGGTGATCCTGGATGATCACTCCCGGGTGATCGCCGGGTATGCGGTGTTCCTGGGCGACCCGACCGCGGCGCAGACGGCGTTGGCGCTGCGGCAGGCGATCTCGCGCAAGTCCGACCCGCAGTGGCCGGTGTGCGGGATACCGGCCACCCTCTACAGCGATCACGGCGGATTTCACCAGCGCCCACCTGATGCAGGTCTGCGCCGACCTTAAGGTCCAGGTCATCCGGTCCGCGCCGGGAAAGCCACGTGGCCGCGGCAAGATCGAACGATTCTTCGGCAGTATCACCACCGAGTTGCTGCCGACGCTGCCCGGCCACATCCCGCCCGGCAACCACGGCAAACCGGTCACCGCGGCGAAGCTGACCCTTTCCCAGCTCGACACCGCGGTCGGCGGCTGGATCGTCGGCACCTATCACCAGCGGCGACACCCCGAGACCGGGCAGCCCCCGGCGCAGCGGTGGGCGGCGGGGGCTGGCTGCCAAGGATGCCCGACTCCTTGGAGGTGCTGGACCTGCTGCTGCTGACCGTATCCACCCCCCGCAAAGTGCAACGCGACGGCATTCACCTGCACGGACTGCGGTATTTCTCCCTCACCCTGGCCGCCTACGTCGGCGAGCCGGTGACGATCCGGTACGACCCGCGGGATTTGGCCGAGATACGGGCCTACCACCACGACAGTTTCCTGTGCCGGGCCGTCTCCCCCGAGATCGC
>JAABUW010002981.1_pt1 | contig 24780 bp, 20 predicted proteins | sample 5560081 | NCBI WGS metagenome assembly JAABUW01 (sample SAMN10711882, study PRJNA513363) | rock metagenome | isolation source: Antarctica rocks | place: Antarctica: Victoria Land, Knobhead sud | reverse complement strand
CTTCACATTTTAACTCGAATGGCTGTATCATGGTGCCCCTCTGTCGTTCGCTACTGATGCTCGTCGTTGTGAGGCCTAAGCGAGAACGCTCTCACGATAGTTGCCCACCCTGGGCCGACTTCCGTTCATTACACCTCTGGTACCACTGTTTGTTCATGGTACACTACGAAATAGCTTCAATCGTGACTCACTTTCACGACTCTGTCCCTGTCAAATGTCAGTAGCAGAGATCTCTATTGCAGCGTCTCCATTCTGATGTTTGGTAAACAACGACAAACTACCTCATATTCTCCATGGCTCTCCCAAGTCTGTTCCTATTGAGTCAATTACAAACCTTACTGCTGAAGCATGCACTTCATGGTGTTCTATAAAGTCTTCAGTGACTGCTGCTCTGGATTTCCGTCTTCACCTTTCAGTGCAAGTATCTATCGACATACCGTGACTACGTGTTCCAAATATCTGCACTGCTTCTTTGTAATATCGTGACTTTGTCTACATTGCCATACCATAAACATACCTTACATCACCCCTCAAATCCAGTCAGCCATGCCGGCCAGTCACTTCCTCGACGACATGAGCCTCTATGCAGACCCTATGCAGCTGGCAACGGGAGACAACGAAGCTATCGTCTCACTGATAGATCCTGTCCCTTCCCCATCAATCCAGTTGGATCTCTTGGCTCCAGGAATAGCTCCGAATAAGTGCATCTACCCACCATTGCCAAGAATTCAAGGGGCAAACATCTCCGAAGAGGAAGCCGCCCACATTGACCAATTGAGCCAAGACGCCGTCAGGCGCTGCATCGAACAGCACCACTTGGAGCAGCAGATCCTGCTCTCCGATGTATCCCGGAATGCCTGGCCGCAGAACCTTCCGATTCGTCAGGTTGATTGTAAGTCAACTGTCTCCCGGCCCGTCCCTTTCACACTCGTCCACGGAACTAATTTTCTACTTGATCAAGTCCACAACGAGGCGCACCACCAGCCCTCACCGCCGTCAAATGCCGAAATCGACTATTCGTTGACCGGCCCTGCTACCGTTGCTTGGGACTTTCAGAATGGCGAGGCGGCCCCATCGCTCCCCTCCACCGACCTTACTGGGCCCCCTTTCCCGGCGGTTTCGGCTCCTTTCGACGTTACCTCTTCTTCTTTTGGTGGTTTCGACATGGCCAACCCCGCCATCGACTTTTCCGATTTCGACTTCTCCTCTGCCCTTTTCGGTGGTCCGGTCGACTTTCCGGATTTCGACCCTTCCTCTTTCGCTCTTGGTGGTCCCGCCATGACCGCCCCCGTCCTCGACCTCCCACCTTTCGACCCTTCCTCTTTCGCTCTTGGTGGTCCCGCCACGACCGCCCGGGCTCCCGCTCCGCCACAGCACCACGCTCTTCCACTCCCTTACCCCGGTCCTGCGATGACCCTCTCCGCCCTCCCTCAGCCAACCTTCCTTCCTCCTTCTGCTCCTCTCGACGCCCCCATCACCACCACCACCACCACCACCCCGAAGACCTTGCCGCCACGGTCAAAAAAGCAGCGGAGAAGCCGCGTGCCGGCACCACGTCCTGGTGGGAACATCTTCCAAGTCGACACTCCCGATACGCTTCGGGAGGGACGGTTCGCCGGCGATAGTAGCCGAAATTATGCGTTCCAAGCTGGGCCTGGATGGAGCCGAGACCGATTCCGGACGGGGCCGAAGGAGCAGGCTGCTGCTGATGCTGCTGCTGGTCGTTCTCCTGGCATTTCTAGGGTTAAGAAAGGAAAGGCCCAGGGACGTCAGGGTTGATCAGTTGTCTGATGTTTTCTTGGTGTAAATAGGTTGGTGGAATAAAGGAATTTGTTTTGTTTCCTGGTATCAAGCAAGGTGCTCGGAGGAGTTTATTTGCTTTCTTGTGCGACTAGCATTTCAAGGTCATGGCTTTTTTTTAAGCTTAGGACGACGGTTCCGTCTGCCTCTTTAGACTTTTGTCTATCTAGCCACGTCGTCGCGCTGCTTAGCAGTGCATTTTGGTATTGAGAAGCCATTTGTCTAGTTGAAAAGTTTGTTTATAGAATTATGAAGGTTAAGGGACTTCATTCATCTAATGGACACTCGAAGTTTATCTACTTTGTGATATATATATGCCATGTGATGCGTTGACGTTATCGAGATGGTGATTTGCCTATGTAGACGATCGATCCTTTACGGTCGCGGCAGTAGGGTGTAGTAGGGTGTAGAGCTGAAAATTGAGTCGATCATGAGGGTATCTATTGCTAAATACCAGCGTCCTAAGGGTTGGAGAGTAGACAAGTCATTCGCATCTCCAAATGATATTGACAAAAGCTTCCTTATGGTTCATTCGCCCAATGGCTCAGTGTTACGATAGCCAACGTTCAGCGAAATAGGCGAATAGCCACGCTCAATGGAAAAGCCCACATGGCTTTGGTGATTGACCGGATGGTTCGGGTACGAGGGTGTGGTATGGGTTTGCGATGACATTGACTCTAATCTGACGACGCACTGCCTGATGAACCGACAACTCCTTGACTTGGATCGAAGGATCTACGAGTACTCGATGATTCTTGGTCTTGGGTAGACTGACGGCTCCATCAACGTAAGCAGATCACAATCCATTTCGGCAAATGATATTGTAAGACACTAATCCAAAACCACCCCTTCGTTGCTGGTCCAGTCCACTGCTGAACGCCAGAACACTCCCTTTGCCATTTATTCCCATACCGGGTATCCAAAACAATCAAGAAGCGTCATTAATAATATCCCTCAGCACCGGCCTCGATCCCAACAATGCCCTCGGATTCAACTTCCCCTGCTTCAACGGGACCTTCGTGCCCTCGCCCTTCGCCTTTCCTTCTCCATTCTCCTTCCTACGAACCTGCTCCGCTTTCGAGTTCGCCTTCACATCCGCCTCGGCCAACTTCTCCATTTCTCCACTCCCCATGCCTGTAAGCTGCGTCGCGCAATCCTCGAAAAGGTGACTCTCTGTCGCCCCAACTGGTAGGTCATACCTCCACCGCTTCTCGTCCATCAGTCTCACAAACCTTCCTAGCAGCTCGTTCCCCGCTAGTGTCCTCCTGCTTCCCAAGACCAACAATTTAGTTCTCGCACGCGTGAAAGCCACGTTCACTCTTCGCCAATCTTCTAATAACATTCCCACGTTTTTCTGTTCATTGCTGCGCACGAGGGACAAGACAATGACATCCTTGTCGCGACCTTGAAATCTGTCAGCCGTGTGCATTTCGACGCCAGGGCGGTGGCGGAGGTTCTGTTTTATCAGCGCAAGCTGGGAGCGGTAAAGGGTGATGACGCCAATGTCGGTGGCGGGGATGCCGGTGGTGATGAGGGCCTCGACAAGTTGGGCCGTCACGGTGGCTTCGACGGGGTTTGTGAGGCGGGAGCCTTCTTCTGATTCTCGCGAAAGGGGAAGAAGAGGGTCTGTGTTGACAAGGCAGGCTTTGATGGAGGGGTCGAGGAGGTCGCGGAGCCAGCAGGAGCCGCGGGTGGGATTGATGCAGACTTTCTTTCTAGGGGTGGTGGAGAGGAGGGTGAAAGGGTTGTGGTGATGGAGTTTGAGGGCGTCGATGTTGGGGATACTGAGGGAGCGGTTGGCGACGGCGGTAGTGCCGCATTTCAGGCGGCCGTTGTAGATCAGGGTGTTGCTAAGGGCCATAACGTCCGAGCACATGCGATATTGGTGCTCCAGGTTAACGACTGAGGAGGGGTGGTTTTCCGAAAGTGTCTTGAAGAGGCTGATGTCTAGGCCGCCGTCTATCGCTTCTTTGTTCTGAACAAGAGGAGGGAGCTGGTAATGATCACCTACTAGGATGAACGTTCGCGCCATCCGAATCGGCCCTAAGCAGACAGGCAGAGTGATCTGGGATGCTTCGTCGACGATACAGTAGTCGAAGATTCGCTGACTGAAGATTGGGTGATTGGTGCCAAGGCAAGTTGTTGCAACGACCTGCCGACCATACGCCCTCCGAATATCTTCGACAGTCTTCATTGGCAAGCCAGCCAGATCGGCAAATTCCTGTACTTCGGGATGGACCTTCGCAACAGCACCTAATCGAAAAACACCAATATTGTCATTGCGGATCTTGAGCAGGATGTTGTCAACCGCCGTATGTGTATATGAGGTGAGCAATACACTTTTCCCTTGTGCCGTCAAAGCACGGATGATATGGGCGATAGTGGTCGTCTTTCCCGTACCTGGCATACCAAGCACAAGCGCGTAATCTTTGGCGCTCATGACCTTCTCAATAGCACACTGCTGGTCTACATTGAGGTTGGCTTGACTAGCACTGCCGGGAAGAGTGAATGGTGCTATGGGCCTGAAAATTGGAGTCACGCCTTCGATTATCAACCTACGCAGTGCCTGTACACCAAACACATCTTTATCCATGAGCGCAATCAGGTTGTTGCGCACCATGGCCATTCCATTGCTGAACTCGTCTTTATCCAGGCGATAAGATACGCCCTCGTCGGGCTGCGGTGGCGTTGAGTCAGCTTGTCGACATCCATCTTCGGCCACAACCATAATACCAGCAAAATCTTGATTCCGAGCCGAATCGAATTTCTTGCCCCTTGACCGGGCATTGCGAAGTTGCCGGTCAATGACAACCTGGATCCTTCGCTTTCGTACAGAAGTAACGTATCCATTGGCCAGGGCAAAATGACCCTTCTCATCCGAAATCACAATGGGCTCACCGGTAGTGATTTGTGACTCGGTGAAAGAAAAGCCGGGGAATGCCTTTTGTTTCATGAATGTGTAGCGGTAGCGGTTAATCTTCGGAGCATCCTTTAGCTCTTCGAAGGATCCTGGTTCGACGACGACATTGCCAAAGCAACGACCAATCTTCTCACGCTCAGAGCTCTGCATTGTCCAGAGTTCTCTGCGAAACCTCACAACATCCTTTTCTTCCTTAGTCAACAAGTCGTCCCATTTAACGAAGAATTGCTGATGGTTAGGATTCAGATGCTTCACCACCTGGTCGAATTTCTCCTTCATTCCACTCGTATCACCGTTGCCGCCATCGAGCAGTTTATGATAGATGAAGCACGGAGTCTGTGCATAGCATTTGTTGCACAAATGGACGCTTTTCAACATCGGCGGCAGCTCGAGGCGCTGGCGAACGTATGCCGCTAGTTTATTCCGCTGTATTAGCATGTGTATGAGTTCGTGGCGTATGGCAGGAATGAGTGAGATTTCCGAGGTCTCCATGTAGTACAAGATGCCGCAAGCGATCTCAACATCTGCGCCCCGAAAATCAGCTTTGTCTTCGCACGGGCTTTGTAAATGGAAAAGGTACGAACCGTATCTATCAGAGAGCAAGAGAGTATAAAGTGCAGTCTGCGCCTTGTGCGATGGGTTCGCGTGCTTTCCGGTTTTCAACTCGAATGGGACAGTCAATGTCTTTTCCCCTGTACTATCCTTGAGGCATACTTGAACAGTAGCGTCTACATTTCCTTTCAGGCCATACATAGGCGACCAGACCTTTTCTTCAACCTCCAGGAGCTTATTGACACTCATCAGCGTCCGAGCTCCGTTCCGGTCTTGAACCACTGCATTCGGCTGAGAGGAGTTAGCGATACCATTGTCTCTTCGGCTGTCAGAACTTACCTTTGGCCTTGCAGTGACAAATACTTCAGCCCAAGTTTGTAGATCCGTGACTTTGCTCTTGAGATGATCAATTGCCCTTACCAGCTCGACGTTGATCTCGAATAGTGTTTCGAGGTATCTCATAGCAACCCTTTCGATTACAGTAGTCAGCCATTCAGTGTCCCACCTGTTAGCCTTCATGGCTTCCTGAAAGATCTCGTGGAGTACGTGACCGTAGATCTGGGGCTCGCTCGATTCGCTTGTGGCCTTGACGCGATCCTGCAACACAGCCCGCCGAGTGCAGGAGAAGGAGTCTGCCACTACAGTTGCTGATATGAGATGATCAGGGTGCAGTATCAGTAGATTCTGAAACTCATCAACCACACATTGGCCAGCTTGGTCGAAATCCCCGATGAGATGTACGTAAGATCCAGGCGAGTATGGACTGTCGAACCATGACTGACGGACGGTAATTGCTTTGCTCTGCCTTGTCTTCTCATTCTGAACAAGCAACACCTTCTCGTGATCAGTAGACGAAAGGAGAGGTCAAAGGTATTTATTGGGTACCTTTTCGGGTTGCAGTCCTCTACTTGTCTCGTACTCTCCTTCAGCAACGGTTACAATCAGATAGCGTTGAATGGTGGAAATCCTTTTGTCATGCTTGTATAATTTAGCACGCTATGTAGATTGGCCGAAATATCTGATACATACAGAAGATTGAGGCTGCGATGCTATCTGCGGCACTCGCGTTGCTTCCGCGCACTCGGCGATGATATCTTCAAAATCAAGGGCACCGCCAAACTCATCATCGGAAGACAGATCAACAACCTCAGACTCGCCATTGCCTGGAAAGCTTCTCGAAGTAGTAGAGCAAGCATCGCCTACGGCGCAAATGCCGCTCGGCTTTCTCGGGATGGGGTCCTTCGAACCTGACTGACACCTCTCTACCGTATGAGCCTGTGGCTGTAAGTCATACAGAGCAACTGCTGTTTCGAAGTCAGCTGCGGAGACGTCATTATCGTCCTCATCAAACTCATCGTAAATGGCCAAAGTAGTCGTCTGCGGTGATTGTGATCGGGCTGCGTTCGAATTCGCTGCTTCATTCGAACGTCTCCTGCCGTCCTTCGGTTCTGAATTGGCTTTCAAGACGCTGAAAGTTGCATCATGGCAATCGAGTGGTTGCGACTTTGTCGCTCCATGGGGCTCCTTTGACCGGCCATACCCAAGCCCCGATCCACCTGATTGATCATCAAGCAGTTGAGCAGTCTCCAATAGTGTGGCTGAAGAGTCGTCTTCCATGTCCGCGTCCACGGCTTTTAGCATCTCAAGCTCAAGATCATCATCTCCAAAATCCGATGATGAATCTGATTCCATACCCTTCACGTTCTCTAGTCCTGCACTTATCTCTTGGGGTTGCGGCGAGTGTTGCGATGTCGTGGCCTTTTGACTATTTACTGCCTGGCTCGTTGTGAGTGTATGATCATACCCTTCAATCTGCGAAGACCGTAATGCGGCGTCCCGAGCAACATGAGAAAAGCCACCTTTTTCTGGCAGAGGCGATGAGCTGGAAGGGCCGACAATATCCTCACTACCAGCTTTCCCTGACCCGGCAAGTTCATCATGTAGTCTATCCACGAGTAGACTAACTCTCGACCGCTTCGATGTACTATGCCCGATATTTGCACCCTCAGTTGCCGCGAACCCTATACCAGCCTCCTCATGATTACGGCTATGTTCAATTTTTCGCCTTTTCGTGGCTGAAGTGGGCCATTCCGTAGTGCAGCTGACAGACCTTCTTAGACCTCCGCTATCTTTATTCTGTAAATGACTTACAGGCGTCTGTGGCGAAGAGGAATTCAATAGGTGAGCGAAAGGTGGACTGATCTTTGCCTTCGAAGATTGCCTTTCATTAGTGACAGAGTAACGACTCCAGAGATCGTTAGCTGGGTCTGCTTGAGGGGTCTTGAGGCACTTCTGCAGCGTCTGTAGATCCAAGGAGGTTTTGGCCGTAGTGAAATGGTTGGAAGCTTCATTCTGGGATGAAGCTGGAGACGAACTGTGCGCTCTTTTCTTGCCTTTCCGAGATATAGTAGAACTAGTAGGATCCGAATTGCGAGGAGACTGGTCCCATAAGACCCTTTCAACAGGTGTCAGGTTCAGGTGTTGGTGATTCAAATCTTCACCACTAGCAAGAAGCTCTGCCAGGGCAAGCCTTCCCACCGGGGTTTGAGGGCATTCTCGAGCTTCCTTGCCTGCAGACCTTTGCGATAAGGTCTGAGCACGGGGCGCCTGCTGCGTGACGGTTACTTTGCCTTCATCGCGTAAGCTGTCAACGTTCTCTTTCCCAGCTTCCGCGTCGTCAATACTAAGGCCGCCATCAAATGATGGTTTACTGCCATCAAATTGGAACGCTCTGAGCTTCGACTTTGACTGTGACGACGCGACGATTGGGGCCATGGTTGCTGCAGGTCTGTTGAGTAGCTCAGGAGCACGGTTGACGTGGAAGGGTTTCTGGGAAGCATGCCATCGTGCGGTCTTGTCTGTTAGTAGCGTTCACAGATTGCAGATGGAAAGTGGGGGGTATACCTTTGTGCTTTGATCGAAGAATGACTTCTGACGGCTTGCCATCGAGGGGCAAATACGCAGGCAGGGCAGGGCAGGCACTAAAGGCAGTGCTCTGGACGAGATCAGGAGATGATTGGTAGATTCGAGACCCCACCAAAAGAGTTTGTTTTCATTCGCGTCGAAGTGTCGGCGCGGTTTTACCGCGTATACTGATGCACTATCACGTGATTCTATCGGACTTTCCATGTATCCGAAGCTAGTTCTACTTAAGCTAGTTCATTCTTGGAAGCACCATTACTGAGGTGTGTACCTTACTTCTTCGTTGTATGGGCGCTTTACTTCTTGAAGACCGCTTCCACCTCACCTGTAGGCCAAAAGGTATCTTGTGACGAAATTAGTACGAACGTCGGGACAATCGGCTATCACGAGGGTTGTGGGCAGTTGATTAATGCCCGGACCATTTCTACCATCGTACCCCTTTTGACGGTCACCTCAAGATAGCAAATGGCAGTTCACGAACCGCGCCATGGCTGCTTGGGACTCTGGTAGTCCCAATAGACTCTCGATTGATTCCCCTTGCTGATACTACGAACTAGTACTCTCAACGGTGTTGGCGATGGTCATTGAGTCTACCATAGAAGCTCTCCTGCTACACCCTGCATATATTATCAGAACTACTTGAGCTATCTTCCATTGCATGCTCTGTTATCAAGGGCTTCTAAATACAGAGAATGGTTTGTGTAGATTTTCTCACTAGATATGACTATCATAAAGGACTACAAAGTGTTATCTCTTCTATTGCCTTCGTGCTGATCGTTAAAAATTCAAACCCAAGATAACCCTGTTCAATCGGTTGTTTTACATACTCAGTGCAACTGCTGGAACACCCCTCATTTGTAATATCATTCTGATGAGAGCGTTGCTGTAATTTGGATGTGATATTTTACTCTTCTCGAATGACCGGGGCGCTCTTACTATCTCAAACCACATCACAATGTCAATCTTTTTGTCAACATGAATGAAAGGGTGAACAGTCAACGTTGTGCGCCTTGGCGGTTAACCTCTCGAGACAAACATTAGTAAGTCTGCTGCGGGTTGTGTTCCCGCACAAAGAGCCTGGCGTTTGTCGCCTGAGATGAAATGTTGCAGCCGCTGATGCGACAATATAAATAAATGCTCTATTATTCCGAGTTTTTTGGCATCCGTCGCGGACTCTGAACCCCATCATCATGACTACTGATCATTTTTTGTCTCCTCTCGAGACCCTCAAGATAGCTCTTACCATATTATCTGTCTTGACCTCTTTTACCTCCGGTCTCTCAATCGGCTCCTTTACCTCAAGTCTCTCGCTCCCCTTGAATTACACTCAGCTGGACAATGTCATGTACCAAAGTCCCGAGTGCGCAGCTTCTCCGTACTGGGCCACCCCGACGGCATTCAATACTCAAGATTGTCTAGCGGCACTTGACCGGTTTTACGACTTCATCTCCGCACAAGGATTCAGAGCATACAATGAGTTCCGAATCGCGAGCACACCTGCCCAAACACAGCTTCCTCAGGTATTCTTGTCTCGACGGTTCCGTTTCAATACATGTAGCCTCGGCGTCGCCATGCTTTGGGACATCAGGATCCCGCTCCCGGGCCGCGGAGGTGATTCCCCACATAGCTACCCACGAAACGACGTCACAACCTGGGGCGACATTTACAGGGGCATGGACAGAGTCGCGAAGAGGTGTGCTCTTAACCCTGGGAAGGATACGGGGGGGTGGATGACAGTGGGCGCTATTGGAGTTTTTGTGGTGGAAGCGGACTCTAGGGTGGATGGGGTTATACGTGATTCTGTGTGATGCAAGATTTTCCTGTCCATCCTAATGCCATCCGTGCCGGGGTTGGTAAATCTCGAGGCTCCCCCCGCCTGCGCGCTCTAGCACAAAGGAAGGGTAGAGTCATACTTGTTCTGAACGAACCTGTTCCATAGAGAAGCAACTGCTACGCTTCGACGTGCAGTCAACTTTTCCGCCCGAAAGATATCATGTGAGAAAACCGCATAAAGTGGCATCATGACCATATTCGTGTTCTCACCTGCCGAGGGTCGGTGAAAAAAAAGTCGTTGGACAACCAAATTAAGCGATCCCCCCAAAACACCACCAAAAACACATACAAATCTATGGAGATGTTCATCAATTTTCTAATATTTTGTCTTCTAAAATTGAGTTGAATATCCATTTCGCTCCCAGCACTGTTGCACCCTATCGTGCCAGTTTGGCTTCCCCTTTTTCAACCCCCCTAGCATCTGATTTGCCTTTTGGGGGTATTCAAAATACACTCATTGACCTCTTTCAAAGTGATCTTCTTCCACTTCTGTTCTATGGCCTTTCGTAGCTGCTTCGGGGTCGTGCATTCATGACGTTTTAACTCGTGACTTCAGTATACGCCATACGTTTTCTATAGGGTTCAAATCCGGTGAGTTAGGAGGCCAATTTTCAATATATTCCAGCTCCATTTTCATCTTCCGAAACCGAGCGATATTTTCGTCTCTCTTTCTAGCCTTAACGATGGGTAAAATCTCATTGACGTAGCGTTCTTGAGTCATAGGTTCCCTTATTTTGTATGTCTTCTTTCTGATTCTTTCGTTCTTTTGCTGATGATTCGTTTCTTTCGTATATTCGTAAAACATCAGCTCGCTTGTGTAATTAATCTCTATCATAGTAGTTCATACACTGAACTGATTGCTTGCAGTGCATCGACGTTTCTATGTGTAATTCGACTAGTTTCTTTTCTGACGGTTTCGTATAACTCACTCAGTATGACGGGAATTTTAATGAAAATAAATCTCATCAGACCAGTGTATCTGAATATTGTTTAATATCTTCTGTCTATACTAGTACTGTTAAAGTAGAAGAAATTTATCGATTCTCACTGTCACTCCTTTCACTCCTTTCATTCTTCACATGTAATTTTCCGTGTATTCGCCTGATTTTGACTAATTCATGAGTCATGACTTTTGACAGTATTTACACTTGTAGTATTCAGTCTAAAAATTGAAGTGATTTTTGACTGTAGTAGAACAGCAGTTCAAGTCAAATTCAATTACACAGTTCTCTCACTTTCAGATACGTCGATCATAGTATTCTTTTATATGCTAAAATTTATCTTCTTAACTGTATCTTATTCTTCGTTCAGCTTAGTAGATCGTCCAGAACGTTCTGCACCAGGACGTCGAACAGATGCGTTGAGCCATGTGTATTGAGTACTGCGTGGAACTTTCGTTTCTTTCTGTACATCAAGTGCTGAATAGCCGACTTTTTTTTAGTTGTTTGACGCGTGCGCGACTAGGTGTGGTCTGTTCTGAAGGAGCTGAAGGCTTGTCATCTTCCAAATCAGGTGTTCGAGGTCGTTTCATGATGTGGTTCAGAATGCTCCAAAGATTGCTAACAAATTTGGTGGTATCGCCTAATTTCGTGTTTTGGTGTCCAAGGACTTTTTTACCGACCCTCGTGCACGACCTTATCGGAATTTCCATGTCTCCGAAGCTAGTTCTACCTAAGCTAGCTCGTTCCTGGAATCTCGAGTTCGAGGGCTTGCTTCTTCCGATATTATTCTTTTCTCCTTCTGCCTCATACCTATTCAGAATACCACAACCACCGCCATGTCGCAAGACAAGCCTCTTCCTTTCATCTACCAATTTGCGGCCGGTGCGGTGGCGGGCGTGAGCGAAGTAAGTGCTTGCTGTACTTCAAAAGCTTGGCTCATATGCTAATGCTCCCATAGATTTTGGTAATGTAGTACACAACGTCTTTGAGAAGATGCTGCACACAATTGGCTGATCGCAGTCTCAGGTATCCGTTAGATGTGGTAAAAACCCGAGTGTCAGTCCGAAAATTGTCCCTATAGCTGCGAAACTGCATGCTGAACGAATCTTAGACAACTTCAACAGGGAAAGAGTGCTGGGGAGGATGGTTACAATGGCATGGTTGATTGTTTTCGCAAGATCATCAGAAACGAAGGTTTCTCCAGGCTATACCGAGGGATAAGTGCGCCTATTCTGATGGAAGCTCCTAAAAGGTAAAGTTGGGTGGTCTCCAGCGGTTGGCAAATTCTGACCACTGAATAGAGCTACTAAATTCGCGGCGAATGATGCGTGGGGAAGTTACTACCGCGGTATCTTCGGCATGAACAAGATGAACCAACAGTTATCGATTCTGACTGGAGCATCTGCTGGTGCTACTGAAGCATTTGTGGTGGTCCCTTTCGAGCTCATCAAGATTCGACTGCAGGATCGGGCATCGGCGGGGAAATATACAGGAATGATTGACTGCGTCGTCAAGACAGTGAAAGCTGAGGGACCATTGGCGTTGTACAACGGTCTTGAGAGTACTCTTTGGCGACATATCCTGTGGAATGCGGGATATTTTGGATGTATATTTCAGGTACGAGCACTTATGCCTCCGGCTCATGACAAGAGCTCGCAGATGCGGAACGATCTCCTTGCTGGAGCTACGGGAGGAACCTTCGGAACAATCCTGAACACCCCTTTGGATGTAGTGAAATCTAGAATACAGAACTCGCCAAAGGTAGCAGGATCGATCCCCAAATACAATTGGGCTTTTCCGGCTGTCGGAACGGTCATGAAAGAGGAGGGGTTTTCGGCACTGTACAAGGGCTTCTTGCCCAAGGTTTTGAGATTGGGTCCAGGGGGTGGGATCCTCCTTGTGGTCTTCACCGGTGTTATGGATTTCTTCAGAACTATGAGAGGAGATGTATAGGTCCAATTTCTTGTTTTAGCACACCTTGAATACATGCGGCCTGAACATTCAATTTAGACTTCTTTAAAATGTGCAAGTGGTGTTCTCCCGCCCTGAGGCCAGGTATCATCTCTGGTCTGTACTATGAGAGGACATTCATTGCAACAATCTTGATACCGAGAGTCGTATTTGTGGGGGAGGTAGGCCACGGACACATCTCCATTACTATGTAGGTTGGAGCGTCTCCGATTGATGGTTTTGTCGTTTCCTAAGGGCCTATTCAAGGCGTCTTCTTACATCCCTTCCACTCGCTTCGCTACCTACGCCTCGAACAGCGTCTGTAATCAAATCTCTCAATTGCCTTTGTCCCTCTTCTCCTTGGAAATCTTCCCTAGCAGCCAGCTCTTCTATCCGTGCTCTAAACTCAGGGTCCACCTCCGCCTCCGCTGAAAGTTGTTCTTCCATTGTCCCGACATTCACAGTCACGTTGGGTGGGAGTGGCGGTGGATGCTGTACATCATTGTGTAGCAGTGCACCCCCTGAAGGTTGTGCTTCATATTCTCCATTTGGTCCACCTTGAGCATGTGAATTGCTCCGTAGCCGGGACTCTCGCAAGAATTCCGCAATCGTTACAAAATCGCCTTCAGTCTGTATCTTCTCCTCGGCCGTCTGCCCTTCATCATTCCTGACCTGCGAATCTGCTCCTAGTTCATCAATAAGAACTTGCGCAGCTTCAACGGTCTCCACGGCAAATAAGGGCGTTTCGCCGTCTTCGTCCCTGATGTTGGGATCTACACCTAGCTCGTTCACCACAGTCCGCAAGAGATCGAGGTGATTGTAAGATGCCGCAGCGTGAAGAATTGAGTAGCCGTGCTCGTCTTGTGTAGAGGCTAGAGAGGGATTCGCGCGAAGCAGTGGAAGGAGACTCGGATTGTTGTCGGCAGCAAGTATCAGTGGATTTTGCTGTGACATGGCGGAGAATGGATTTGTTTACCAGTCGCTGCGGGTGAAATTCAAACCCCACCAAAAACCGAGGCGGAATGACGTTCCATTTGGTACCTACCTTTAGAGAATAGGGCTAACCTAAATACTAGCGCCAACGCTAAGCTACAGCCGTTACCGTTGCTTGTATCTGAACAGGTACCTTAGGTATTCACGGTTAAAGTGCAAAGACTATCGAGTAACACGCCGTGGGAATAAATGAGGATGCCTGCATGAGAGGGCCTTTGAGCATAGAGAGTAGCTTCCTGTGCTGATCTTCCAACGTCATGAAATTCTCAGTCATGCAAAGTAGAGAGTAAGGTACTCTGTCGGAAGGAGTCATAGAGCTCTGTCGGAAGGAGTCATAGAGCCTGACTCTCCAACACATAATATCAGATGATTCCTAGATACCTTGAACGGTCTTTCATCACTTTTCGGCTCTGCTCCAAAGTCCCTGAGTTCTTCTCACTTCGTACACCAGCGTACAATTGCTTTCATAGGTATAGTCAATCGAATTTCCATTGTCAAGCAAGAACCATGGCTGCACAACATGATACGCCGTATGTTCCTCAAGACGTACACGAAATCAGTGTGATGGTCAAAGGCCTTGAGTCATGTACCAAGAAGCAGGGAGGCGGAAAGAAAGCTATGAGTAGCAAGAAAACAACTTTTCAAATACCAGGAACGGACGGGCTTTCGGTGGATTCATGGCGGTTCCAGGAATGGGACTACAAGCGGCGAGACTTACCGACTTATGCTCGCGGCCTGTTCACCTACAAGAGGAAGGATGGAACACCCGAGATTGCCATTCGAGGCTATGACAAGTTCTTCAACGTTGGGGAAGTTCATGAGACTAATTGGCAAAATGTTGAAGAAAGAACCAGAGCTCCATATGAACTGAGTGTCAAAGAAAACGGATGTATCATCTTCATTGGGGGCCTGGAAGGTGATAGATTACTTGTGTGTAGCAAGCACTCAACCGGAGCCAGACAGGACACTGATTTGAGTCATGCGATTGCAGGTGAGAAGTGGGTAGATAAACAATTGTCAGCCGTTGGCAGAACCAGAGAGGACTTGGCTAGAGAGCTACGGAAGCGGAACGCTACTGCTGTTGCGGAGCTTTGTGATGATTCATTTGAGGAGCACGTCCTAGCTTATGACCAGAAATCTGCAGGCATGTATCTACATGGGGTGAATCTAAACCTTGCTGAATTTGCTACTTACCCTGGTGAGCTGGTCCATAAGTTTGCAGACGAATGGGGTTTCAAGAAGGCAGAGTATTTGATAAAGGATGATCTGGGGAACGTCAAGACGTTTCTCGCAGGCTGTGCGGAGACTGGGTCCTGGAACGGTCGAGACACTGAGGGCTTCGTAATAAGATGTCAGAGAAAGCAAGGCGGAGAGGAAGGCGTATTTCAGGACTGGTTCTTCAAATACAAATTCGAAGAACCATATCTAATGTACCGTCAATGGCGAGAGGCCACCAAAGCTGTCATCGCTGGCAAGGCGCCAAGATTCAAGAAGCACAAACAGATCACCGAGGAGTACCTGCTATATGCTCGTCGTCAACTCGCCAAGGATCCTGAACTCGGAAAGGCTTATAATGCAAACCATGGCATTATCGCAATGCGAGACGGTTTCCTCAAGGAGCGCGGTCTCAAGGGGTCCGACATCATTCGACAGGAGGAGGCCAACCGTGATGGTTCGTCAGAAGGGGTTACTCAGAATGTTGTACTTGTACCTATTGCCAGTATTGGATGTGGAAAGACGACTGTAGCCATTGCCTTGACCAAGCTCTTCGGCTGGGGTCATGTCCAAAACGACAACATTACAGGCAAACAGAACAGACCAAAGCAATTCGCCACTCAGGTGTGCAACTCTTTGGCTGCACATCCCGCCATGATTGCGGACAGAAACAACCACCAGAAACGTGAAAGGGAGCAGATCATCAATGACGTGCAGCAGGTGATTCCAGATGCTAGATTTGTGGCCTTGCACTACGTTCATGATCCCAAGCCTCGGATGCTTCCTATCATCCGCAAAGTAACCCAGGAGAGGGTGTTAGCTCGAGGAGATAACCATCAGACAATCCAAGCTGGTTCGAAATCTTCGACTGAAATCATTGGCATCATGGAAGGTTTTCTCTCCCGTTTCGAGCCTATCAATCCGACCGCCCCACCAGATGATGGTTTCGACGAGGTCATTGACCTAGACGTTGCCGCTTCATCGCGCGAAAATCTTGAGACCGTTGTTAAAGCTCTTCACTCCACATACCCCAAGCTCGTCGAAGAAGTTCCCAATGCAGATGACCTTGATGCAGCCATCGATGCAGCCCTCAAAGACTACCAGCCAGACATCAAGCACGACCTTAGCTTCAAAAGCAACAAATCTAAACCCAACAATCCAAATGGTCCTACATCTCACGCAAATGGCAGCCAAGCTCCCACCTCAGTCAAAGCACCAAAACTCGAATACTTCTGCATTCGCCTCCCCACCGCCTCCCTCGTCTCCACCCTCGACAAAACCTTCGCGCCCTCCTCACCCGACCTCTCAAAATTCTACCGCCAACTGCAAGGCTCCCGCCGCATCCAACCTTCCTTCCACGTCACACTCATGCACCGCGCCTCCATACCTTCAAACCCAACCCTCTGGTCACACCTTTCGTCCCTCCACTCCAACGCCCTCTCCTCCATGCCCCCGAACAAAAACACAAACTCAGTGCTCCCACGTGATCCCGTACTGGGCAAATGCCGGGTAAGGCTAGAACGGGTGGTTTGGGACAACAGGATCATGTGCGTCGTGGTGAGGTTGTTAGATGAGGGATGGGAAAGTGCGAATGCCACGACGCATGTGACGGTGGGGACAGCGGGGCCAGAGATCAAGCCGAAAGAGAGTAATGACTTGCTTGAGAAGTGGTTGGAACAGGGGGCGGGAGGGGAAACAGGCATTATGGAGCTGGAAGTGGTGGGGCATGTGGAGTTGGAGGGGAGCGTGAAGGCTGTGATGCAGGGGCAGGGGAGATGATCCGGTGGGGATGTGGATGCCGAGTTTTGGGGAGGTGGCTGAGTGATGGGGCTCGAAGCCATGGTGGTTGAGTGCGGGAAACGCTTGGCCAAGATGTCAACAAAAGGATTACCAGGTGGCCTCAAATCGAGTCTTCGCAGCCTTGCTTCCCGTTCATGCGGCATCTTATCACCAGCGCCACCTACCCGGCGATACTGCAGCCAAGGAAGCCTTCTCAGTTCAACATATTGTCGGATCGACATCCAGTAATCGGACAGTTCCTCACTCAATCTGTTGGCTGGTCAATTCAGCTTCCTATCTGCACCGCTTCGGGATTGGAGATGGATGGCGTCTGGAGTATCACATATCTCTTTTTTCACAGACAGGGTGGCAGAGGGTCGTGGTTCAGCTGCTTGCGTATGTTGAGGGACAAAAGCTCCAGACAAGATTTGTAACATATTCTATGATTTTCCGAGTGACGCACTCCCTCCAATATCCCGTACCGCCAAAGAGACCCATGTATTAAATTCCTTCCTATCCCCCTCGACAACCCCCCCCCTTTGCCAGCTCAAACAACCCTCCCTTCCCGTTTTCCAACCACCTTCTCCCTTTCAACCACCTCCCACTCTCATAACTTCACAAACACAACTCAATTCCCACCGCCGTCCACACACCCCTCAGCGCCCAGCCTCGAAACAACCCTCTGATCGCTTCCGTCCTTCATATCTCTTCGCCCAGCGCACAGCCTCCCCTTCTCCTTTAGGCCTTCTCTTCACCTTTCCAAGGTGTACGTCCTTGCGAGCGATGATCATCGACGGCACTAAGCACGACGCAGGTCTTGATGACGTCGAAAGGTGTGATTATGAGTGGAGCGACCAATCCCGCGGCTCGGCCGAGAGCACAGTCACGATGACTGTTCCCAGCAGGGAATTGCTCCGTCTACCTCCCGTTCCTCCGTGCTTGTATATTCTCTCTCTCGCAGCGTCTCAAACAGCGAAAAATGCAAGCTCGTGAACGGCAGATTCCGCGCCGCAAGCGGTGTGCATCACGTTCATAGCTGCTGAGCTTTCTTCTAAACATTATAAAAGCTTTGTAGATCGCTTGCGCGGCAAAGAAGAAATCGAACTGCTGTAAAGAGGCGACGATTTGGGCGTTTGGCTTAAGGACTTCAGCGCGGGTGAGGATGAGACAGGAGACGAGTTCGGCGATGAAGAAGGAGAGGGAGTGGGGGAGGGGGGTTGGGAGGAAGAAGGGTTTTGATGAGTTCGTAGATGGTATAGAATGCTTCTTCTACGATTGATAGTTTTTCAGAGTTGAGATTGTGGTTTTAGTGGTGGAAGAAGAGATACAAGAGGGAACGATGACGAAGAAGATACTGCGATACCTTGATACAGGCTCGGAAGAGCGAGTCGTGTAGAGACGTTTCTCGTCGATGGTTTAGATGCGGGTTTTAATGATGTCGTGGGGGGGGTAATATTAGGAAGTCGTCTGTGAAGACTGCGAATGCGTCGGCCATGGACAAGAGCAAGTGGGAGCAGCAGATCTACGACGAGTATGCCGATGATGGTGTCATTCAATGCCATTGGCTGGACTGAGGGCTTCTACCGAGAAAATCATGTTGAGTGTTTGTCCTGTCGTAGAAGTAGATATGTGATTGTCATTCAATCCGACGCCATGGATTTGACAGTTGGGTGGGGCATGCTTCACCGGTACAGAAAAGGCACTGGTATGAGTATGACAGGAAACGGTTGAGGAATGATGTGGTGATGGATGGGTGAATGGTCGTTGCTTTTTCCATTGGTGAGACTGATTTCCCTGCCAGTAATAGCAACAATCAGCCTACCAATTAATGTAATGGGTCACCTATCTTCGGTGTCACTGTTGCCAAAGAAATGAAGGACAAGCCACAGAAGTGGTGAGCTGCGCCTCAAGTTGTGGCAGAATGCTTGGCAGAAGTGACGCATGCCCGATTTCTTAGCGACTTTCAGGGTTGCAACCACGATTTTCTATTTTGCGCCCGAGTCTGCCTTCTCCGAAGCTTCAACTGTCTGTCACAGGCACATTGTCAGCGCCTTCATGATACGAGAGTACTTTACTGCGCTCTCCTGCTTCCCCGTTCCAGAACATATCATCAAACTTTGTTCACATCGACTTTGAAAGCAGCGGCTTTAGGTTTCGGATTCACTGGCACATCATCCACTCCCGACAGCTTAAGTACTCGTTCGAATCAACCTCTACCCAAGATCTGCCCCCTAACTACCCGCCTCGAACCCACAAACTTCCATCTACAATCAACCCTTCAGACACCCTGTCGTCGATACAAATCGATAGTGTTGTCGCAAATCCATCCTCACAGTAGTACCTTACCACTCATACACCGATCAAGCTCAGCATACCCCTCCTTTGGACGGCTTAACGCCTAGCGGACCCTGGTGTCAAGGCCCCGCGGTCAGTTCAATCGAGGCGCAAAATCCGCAATTTAGCAACATTCTCCGCAGTTGCAGCGACCATCATCTGTAACCTCCCAATTGGCGATCCTCCACAATGTCGTATTACGACGATGACCAGGATGCGCCTCGCCGGCACAGATCGGGTCGTGACCGTGATTCTCGTCGAAACCGGCCCGTTTATGAAGAGGAAATCATCGAAAAGCGAAGAGGGCCTGCACGCCAGGAAAGCCAACCTCATCGAGAACTGATTCGTCGGCAAGACAGTGATGATGTCGAGGAAGTACAACGCGACTTTCCTCCAGGTGAAGGTTTTCACGGACGCCGCGGCGCTCAATATCCTCCGAGACGTGCTCGCTCAGATGGTCGTAGGGATCGCGATCATGACGCCCACGGGGGTGGGCGGAGAAGCAGGGGTTACGATGATAGAAGAGGTAGGACTTACTTACCGGATATCATAGGCTCTAACTGACACCATATAGGCAATCGACGTAGAGATTACTCATCTTCATCAAGCTCAGCAAGTCCGCCGCCGAGAAGAGAGCGGCGTAAGTCGCTGGGGGAACAGGCACTTGCTGCGCTCGGCCTCGGAGGTGCTGCCGGCGCTTTGGCGGGAAATCGAAGCAAATCTCAAGATCGGTCCCGGGATTATCGTGGCGGTGATCGTCGCGGCAGGCGCTATGATTCTTCAAGCTCCCGCTCTCGTTCGCGTACCCGTGGCGGTGGCGTTGGCGGTATGGACCGAGACAAAATCATGCAAGCGGCAAAGGCAGCTGTTCTCGCCGGTGCTGCCGAGGCATTCAGAAGTCGCAAGGAACCAGGTGGATGGGGTGGTGATAAAGGAAAGCGAGTGCTGACTGCTGCCATTGGTGCCGGAGGTATTGATGGCCTGGTTTCAGGGAAAGATCCCGAGAAGAAGAGTGGCCGACACACCGCTGAGGCTGTTATCGGAGGTTTGATAGGTAATAGAATGCTCAATGGGGCTCGAGACAAGTCAGGATCCCGCTCTCGCTCTCGTTCCCGTGCTCGCTCCAGAGGTGGAGGAGGAGGCAAGGGTGTTGGTCTGGAAGGCCTTGCGGCAGGCGGACTGGCAGCTGCTGCGGGAAAAGCGTTTCTTGATTACCGAAACCGATCCAAGTCTCGAGGCCGCAGATCTGATGACAGCTCTGATGACAGCCGCGGCCCACCCCGGAACAAAAAGCGAAGCAAGAGCGTTAGCGATTATGTGTCGCAAGCTAAAGCGGCCATTGGGTTCAAAGATGACAAAGGCGGTCGTGATGACCGCAGAAGCCGCGGCTACGATAGTGGATACGACGATCGGTATTCTCAAGGTGGTCCAGGGCGACTTCGTGGTGGAGGTGGCGAGGGTGGTGATGGGGTCGAGAGCCACGATGATGGCAGCGGCTCCGATACGAGTGATATTTCCTCGTCTGAAGAGGAACGCAGAACTAAGAAGATGCGCGGCAAGGAATGGGTCACGGCTGGCCTCGCTTCTGTGGCAACTATTCATGCCGGACACAGCGTATACCAATCCATCGAGAACCGTAAAAAGCGCCGCAAGGAAGTAGCCGAGGGGAAGATGAGCCCTGAGGAAGCGCGCAAGAAGAAGAACAAGGCCCGGCTACAGGATGCTGCTAGCGTGGGTATTGCGGCGTTGGGTATCAAGGGCGCTGTCAGCGAATGGAAAGAAATGAAGGAACAACGAGATGAGGTTCGAGAGTTTAGACACAAGTGCGAAGAGAGACACCAGAAAAAGCTTCAGAGGAGTCAAGATAGCAGTGCTTATGGCGGCAGCAATGACGGTTATCGAGCTTCAGAACCCAATCTCTACCGAGGGAACTACTACCCAGACACAGGGCCCGTCTATCAGGACGGTAACCCGTATCATACTGGGGGACTGCCCCCACCACCTATGGCGCCACCGCATGCTAGGTATTAGACCTGTGGCAGGTTGGATGATAGACGGGGAGTTTAGCTTGACGGGGTGACGACTAATGCTGATATGAGCTGGGGAATACAGGGAGAATTGGAACGGGCCTAACGACCATGGCTAAGCTTGAATGGAAATGGGCAGTGGAGGTTTGCACGGTTGTGTCTGGACCCGAAACTGCAATGGAACCAGGGGTCAAGCGTTCGATCTCTTAGGACATTGTTATGGCTTCTTGCTTGTCTGAGCATCTAGATTAGGGGCCTAGCACACAAACACGAAGTAACGACTTGAGCAACTAGGGGTCTTTTCTGAGAGCCATGAACTGATCTTGATGTGTTGTATAATTTGCTTTCTTAATGTTCGGCTGGGTACTTTACCTAGCCACCCGGTTTGAAGACGCTGGATGCAGGCTACCGGCAGATACATGGTCCATGTGACGCCAGTTTTAAGCACGTATGTGCTGCGCTCATTCAAAACAGTCCAAACAATCTTCCGCCCTTTGACGCAGGCGTTAGAATCGAATGTTTAGAATCCGTGTCAAGAACCTCTTCGATACTCGATATGTGATTTCTTAAGGTACCTACCTTACCGTACCTTACCTTATCTATGAGCATCTCAATGCAGTCTAGTTTGATTCCTTAGCCCAGCGACGTCATGCCTTGAAGATGCGTTGCCAACATCTTGTGTGAAGTTGTGCTTCGCTCAATCTCAATTCAACTTGCATCCTTCAGCATGTCAGACGGCCTCAAAACCTCCTTTCTAGGCGCTCTGCAAGCTTCTCTGTCCGTTCTTTTGACCATAGGTTATGGCGTTATTGCAGCACAATTCGATCTTTTGAAAGGACCTGCCACCAAACAGATAAGCACAGTATGCGTGCGCATGTTCCTGCCTGCGCTGTTGATCACAAATGTCGGCTCTCAGCTGCATGCAGATACCGGGATACGATATGTCCCAATTCTCAGTAGATCTCCCCACCGTCCTTGTTCAACGTGGTGCTAATTGAGGCCTTACAGTTTGGTCCTTGGCCTACACTCTTCTCTCTATGTTGCTAGGCTTCGTAACGACTCGCATCTTCAAATTTCCCTCCTGGGTCACTCCTGCTCTGTGCTTCAACAACACCACAGCCCTTCCTCTTCTCCTTATCCAATCCCTTGAGTCTACCGGTATCCTGGACAAATTACTCATGTCAGACACTGACACAAGCTCTGCTGCGCTTGCACGCGCAAATTCTTACTTTCTAGTCAATGCTATTGTGGGCAATTCATTGACGTTTGCTCTTGGACCCAAACTCCTCGACGCCGAAGAATCACCTGAGGAGGAGGAAGGAGAGAACAAAAACAAAGCAGACGACAATGAGCGAAGTGGGAATGGTCCGCAAGACGCCGAACAGGGCAACCAACCTAACGGTCACGCCGAGAATCATCCTGAAGGCGAAGATCCTACCGAACAGACGTCCCTCCTCCCCGACCCCGTTGTTCGTGGTGGCGAAGAAGCCGGCCGCACCAGCTTCCGTCAAGGCAAAAAGGGCTGGGATAAACTCCCTAAGTGGGCTCAATCATTCCTGGATTTCATGTACGCGTTCCTCAACGCACCCTTGATTGGAGCAATTATCGGAGTTACAATTGGACTTGTGCCACCGCTACACAAGGCATTCTTCAGCGAGCCACAAGAAGGAGGGATCTTCACTGCATGGTTGACGAGTAGTACCAAGAGCATTGGGCAACTATTTGCAGCGTTGCAGGTCGTAGTTGTGGGCGTGAAGCTAAGTAGTAGTCTGAGAAAAATGAAGAAGGGGGAAGATAGTGGAAAGGTGCCTTGGGTGCCAGCTACGTTCATTCTATTTACTCGATTCATCATCTGGCCTGTGTAAGTATCCTACCTCTATCTATGAAGCCGCGTATATTCATCTCTATTCTCCTTGTCCAGCGTCAGCGCATTGCTAACCATCTTACAGTATCTCGATAGCCGTCATCTATGGAATATCCGCTCGTACCAACTGGCTTACTGACGATCCTATTCTTTGGTTCACCATGATGCTCATGCCTACCGGACCACCAGCAATGAAACTCACCTCCCTAGCTGATGTCAATGGCAGTAACGAGCAAGAAAAGATGTCTATAGCTAAATTTTTGACTGTGAGCCTCTGTCCTTTCTAGAACTTCAATCAAGCTCCAATGTAATATGTTGAGGAATACTAATAGATAAATTCTGGTAGATCTCGTACGCCATTAGTCCGTTGATTTGTTTCGCGGTAGTCGGGAGCCTGAAAGCTGTTCAAGTGGTCATGGGAAGCTCATAGGCTTCGGCGAGAACACTGATGGTTTTGATTCGGGCTGACTCATACCCGTTCGATCTCAATGAGAGAAGGAGATAAAAATGGAATGGAATACCATCAATTAGACACTAACCACTAACCACATCGGTACTGCAATCCGAGCCGAGTAAGTAAATTCCAAGTCCAACTCAACGACGGCCATTCAAGCTGACACTCTGAAAGCTATCCATAGCAAGAGCTGTACCACACACCCGGAAAGTGAATCATACAGTAGTAGCTTCATCAAACACCTCCGAACATCCTGTAAACCTGCCTTTTCGTTCGTTCGCAAGTCCTTATGTCAGCTGAGGACATGGAATTTCCACCTTCCCGAACCCCTTTGGGCGACTGACTTCCTTCATCTCTAAGCCACCACTCCCTCCCCCCTGGCCACCTTTCGCTGACCTTCCCAACCTCCAACACTTCCTTCCCCCTCCCTTACCATATTCCCATAACTTTGGAAGTACCCGACGATCCGACCGAACAAAATCCCATCCGAATCACTACAGCAAATATGTCTAGACACCCACCCCTACAAACGCCCGACTGTAAACGCTCAAGAACTTTGGAGAAATGGAAATGTTTTCCAACCAGCCCCCCTCCCCTCCCCCCCCTTTTCTTTTTCTAATCCCTCATCGCTCATTCCGCACCAAGCACTCGGATTCACACACACACTCGTCCAGCCCACTCATCTACCGCGTACGACAATCTCACAAACCACCAAATAAAAAACCCCATTAGTTGTGAAGAGAAGTAAATCATAGGTAGCCTATGTCAACCCTATTTGTACAAAGGGTTATCTCGCTATAAAGTCCAGAACCAAGCGTCTAGCCGATCTGTGGCGAAAGTTTCGAAGAAGAAAGAAGCCGCCGCCATCTAAAAAAAATCCTGCGAAGAAATAAATGCACACACCCCTCACCATTCAACATCTTGAAGAGCTCGCTCAACCCGCTACATCCATACCCGTCCAGCCTTCCCCTACCCCTATCCTTCGTCCAACCCCGCCCCGCCCCTTTCCCCCACCTCTGGAGACCTCACCGTAACAACCTCTCGATATCCCCAACCCGACTCTCCCTCCCCTTCGCCCTCTTCCCCGCCCCCTCCCTCATCGCCGTCATCATCAGCTTCCTCTTCTCCGCCTGGATCTCCAACACCCTCTCCTCAATGCTCTCCTCCACCACCAGCCACCACACCGTCGTCTCCTT
>JAABUW010002979.1_pt1 | contig 24793 bp, 11 predicted proteins | sample 5560081 | NCBI WGS metagenome assembly JAABUW01 (sample SAMN10711882, study PRJNA513363) | rock metagenome | isolation source: Antarctica rocks | place: Antarctica: Victoria Land, Knobhead sud | reverse complement strand
AAGAAGCCCAGCAAGCAGAAAAGCACGGTGTGCATGCGAGAAGCATCAGATGCGTTTCGTCAGTTTTCTAACATACGTTACCCAGAGACCCGAGAATGCGAACGAGTTCCTTGCCGGTACAAGACCTCCCAAACAACAACCTAAGGCAAGCAGCATAGACCATTGCTAAAATCATGATCAGTGGGCGTTGATTTCGAAGAAGCTGGTGAGAAATGGCGAGCTGGTGACGCGGCAAAATCGACAAGGTTCTTTATCAGAGCCATAGAGGATTATGATGCAGGTCTTGCCGAGTATCCTCAGTCCTTTGATCTCGCGTACAACAAGTGAGTAGTCCCGTTCGTCATAACCATCACCTAGAGGCGCTCTGATAGAATCTCGGCCTGATGCGTTCTAGGGCCCGACTACAATATGAACTTGCTCAGCAACCACGCTTGCTGGCTTTCATGCCATTCTCGTTGATGGATCTATTACAACTTGCGCTAGAGTCTCACAGATATGCTCTCGACATCAAACAGGATAACCCAGATCTCCTGTTGTACGCTTCCCTACCCTCTCCAATATTAAATGTCGTGTTGACACTTGCTAGTAATACGGCCCAGCTCTTGACGAGCTTTGTGGAAGCGGCTACGGAGTTGAGACACCCACTTAGCAGTCAGATCGATGGACTTCGCCTTCTCCAAGAAGCCTTAGAGCTGTTCCAACGGTGTCTCACACTCCAGGAATACCAATTAACACAGTCAGAAGACCATGTCAGTCCTACAGAGAGATCGTATGTGAACGATAAGTCAGAAAACCACACAACGAGCGAGGAGGCTTGGGCTACTATTTTAGAACCTGTGACGCATGGGTCTCTTGTAGACACAGTGGTCGCGCAATTGGATACTTTGACGACTATATGCAGCCTTGTGATACCGCAGGGAAGCGATGATCTAAGATGGATCGAAAAGTATTACCGCATGCTGAAAGAGAAGCTCACGTGTCTACGAGACACAGAAAGGGTTCAAGAAGAGTGTCTGGCAAACGCAAAATTTATGGCTGCATTTGCAGATGCAAGCTTTCGGCACGGTCAGCTGGACATACTCGAGTACGAGCGGAAGCTGGCTGCGGCCTTTGATGCATCCCTTGATCTGACCAATCACCCTCAAGGTCTCTGCGACCAAGCAGATGCAGAAATCACGTTTAACACTAGCATACGAATTTCAGCGCAGTTGAGCTCACAGCTCTCTGAAACAGACTCGACACGTCTGAATGAAATCCGATGGGGACATATTACCAAAGCGCTGGACGGTCTTACCGCAGCAAGTAAATTACCAACCGCTGAAAACTTGCTCCGAATATACCTTCGTCGCGGAGATTGCGAGCTTCTGCGCTATCGTCTCGGTCAAGGTCCCCATCCGCATGGCATCGCTGCGAAGAGTGTACCGACTTGACTGAAGAACGCAGAGGTCTATTATCGTGGCGCTGCTGGATTCGCAAGGCATGCAGGCGTTGACGAAGAGGAGTGGGAAGCCCTTGTGAAAGAAGCTGTTGCGGCAAGCTTATCTGGGAACAGCGTGAAATTGCAGGGACTCTCGAAGTCAAAGGAGAAGGCTGTCCTTGAAATCGTAATGGAGATGCAGGAGGAGAACTTGCTATTCGGGGAAGATGTCCTAGGCCAGAGCAAGCAGATCCACGTGCAATGAGCACTTGCTTTCTTGAACATTTCCCAAGCCGGGTTCTCTCAAATTCACGGACGAGCGTCTTCAAGCACCAAGGTCTATGCTCCATCACCTTAAAAGCTTAAGACATTCGTAAGTGAAGTGCCCATTTGCGATTTGCCTTATTGTTTTATTCTTCGGAAACCCTAGAGGGTTTCGTTGTCCTTGAAATCTCCAAAGCCGTTGGGGATTTGAGCCTAAAATCTGCGCATGTTTCCCTTCGACCTGGAAATCGTAGGTCTCAATAAATGACCTACTGAGCTGTCGAAAGCTTCGGACACCCACGTTTCAATGACTTCGGGACACATAGCAGCCACAAAGATGTCAGTACGACTGAAACAGGTCAGTGTTTGTTTCCACGTTTTAACAGCACGTTGAGAGTCAGGTTGCATATATATCCTGACGGTCGTAAAAGTCCTGCTTCGGCTCAGAAGCCCCGAGTCCAATCTTATACATGGCGATAAAATGCATTCCGAAAATGTAGCGACTAATCGCGGGTTAATAACTAAATTCGTCCCTCACCGCCTCGTCCCTCGGCGGGTGCCACCTGCATTACTTAGCCACCTAGATTACCAACTTTTAGATGATTTTTCTATTTATCGCTATAGTATTATCAAATCAATCTCGATTTATGTTATTAGAGAATTAAATAAAAGCTAGAACCGTGCTCTACAAATTATATATCAAAAGTTAATAGATTAAATAAGAAATAGTAAAGTTCTTGATAGCAAGAGAAAAGACTCTTTAAAATAAAAAATAAATCTCTTAATACAATTAATTATTAAAAAACAACAAACGCGTTTAATCGCAATTTTAAATTCTTAAACTAAATATCTATAAAAATTATAAATAATTGCAAAACAATTCTAAGAAAAAACTATAAAAAACGTCTAAAATATAAAAGTTTAATAGCGCAATTCTATTATTGTTTTTTTTGTTATTGTTGTTCTTACATTTAGATCTTCAAATAAGATTGCTATTATATACAAATTTGTATATAGAAATATAGTAAATTTTGAATAAAATAAATAAAGATTAAAGTAGTTGTACAAATTTGTGTTGCAACAATTTTTTTCGATTTTATTTAGTTTATCTTAAAACAACTTTTGCACAATCTATAAAATATTTTAAAGTTTCTAATTATATATAATCTTTTTATTTGTTTTTGTATTTTTTATTATTTTAGTTTTTGCAACAATAATTTTTGTTGTTATTGTTTGTTTAGTTTGTTTAACAATATTAACAATTTTTTTTGTTTAATACTCTTGTCTTTTTGTAGCAACAATTAATTTTTTTAGTTTTATTTTTATTTCTTTTTTTAGATCTCTTTGTAGCGTATATAGTTTTTGTAATTTTTTTTTTGGTTTTTAAGATATTTGCAACAATCTTTTTTGTTGTTTGTTAAATTTTTTGTTTTGTTTTAACAATAGCAAGCTTTGTTATTTGTTATATATATATAGATACTATAGTTTTGTAGTCTCTTGCTATTATTAACTTAGTAATATTATTAACAACAATAGTATTATATTGCTAATAACATTTTTTGTATATAACTATTGCTATTAGATATTTAGTTAAATTTTTTGTAACAAATTTTATAATATTTGTTTGTTTTTCTATTGTTTTAAGCAAACAAAACAATAGATTTAAATATATATTAAAAATACTTTTCTTGCAATAAAAATTACAAATATAATTAATAACTTTTTTGATTAATTTCGATTTCTATAATGTTTTTATAAAATAATTATTTAAATTTTGCAACAATAGTATATTTGTTGTTTTGTAGCAATTTGTTTAATAGCAAATCTTGTTCTTAATAGATTTATAACAACTAGAGAATTAAACAACACAATATTAGTTTGTGCAAAAATATATTGTAGAGTTGCTAATTGTTACGAAAGCAGGGCGAGAAATAGACAAAGCGAGTACTAGACGAGTTGTAATAGATAGTTGAATTAATTATCTATCTAGTTATGCGCGAATTTATCTCTACTCGTCGAGCTAGTTCTTTTAGGAACTAGCGCAACTTGTCGAGTAAAACTTGTCGAATAAAGCAACTTGCTAGCTAGATATATAACAAATGCTTTTCTTGAAAAAAAAAGACAACGTTCTTGTTAATAATAATTAACAAAAACGTTTGTTAAGCAAATTTGTAGTAGTACGTCTATAAGACAATCAAAGCAAATCGCGAAAATAAAAGAAAAAAAAGAACAATTAATTGTTAAATTCTTGATTCTTAATTTATTTACAAATTAGTCGACTTATTTATTATTTATCGACTTGTAGTAATATGTCGATCAAACAACAATCAAAGCAAGATCTTATCTATTGATAGATATTTATTAAATTATATATTGTAATTTTTTGAATAACAAGCAACTTATTGCGCTATTATTATTACTCGCATTCTTATTTTTCTCGATTTTTCTTTTATTGTATTTAATAAGCGCAACAAGTTAATTTTTTATAATAATTAACAAATTGTAGAAGTTAAAAGATTGTTTTTAATAAGTCTTTTTAAAGATTGTAGTATACGTGTTGTATATATATTAACTAATAAGATATACGTTACTTTGTATAATTTGTTTGCTTCTAAAAATCGAAGCTAGTAAACTTAACAACTTTTAAACAAATTTAGCAATATTATCTAGAACAACGTCTTTATATATTTTTGTAATATTATTGTCTTGTATTGTTAAAACATTTATTGCAATAGCTTCGAATCTTGCGTTAATTTCTTAAGACTTGTTGTATAATTTGTCGATTAAAATATTAATAATTTTAAAAATTTTTATAGTTTCGATTTCTATAGAATTAGAGCGAGTAAAGATTGTAGTTTTTGCATTGTTTGTCGACGCGCTACGCAAAAAAAAAAACAAGACAAAGATTTGCTTTTGTAATTTCTCTTTGTTGTTTATTAAAGAGATACTTGTTTTGCGTTTCAAAGAAAACTTGTTATTTTTTATATTATTTTGCGAACGCAACGTGCGCGTTAATTTATTAGAACAATTGATTTTAATTTTGTTATTAAATAAGTCGATAAATTTGTAATACTTAATCGATTTGTAATTGAAGTTCGAAATATATATTGTCTTCTTTCTTGCGTACGTTTTAACTAATATAAATGCGTCGAATGCTTTTTGTAACTTTTGTTCAACTCGATTAATAATCTTCTTAAATTAAAATTTATTTTTAATAACTTTAAATTTGAATTCGACAAACTTAATATAAGCAAAGTCGATATAAAAATTGTTGTAACTTATTAAACTTATTTGATTTACAATATTTTGCGCATAAGTTTGTAGAAACTTCTTGATTATAAATAAAATTAATACAAATTTTGTTGTTGTGTAAATCTTGTTCTTTACTAGATCTATAGCTACGTTGTCGATCTCTATAGTGCGATAGCTAGCGTTCGATATAATAGACGTAATGTCGATTTTCTCGTTGTATAGTTAATACTTTTGTTTATAAATTAATGTATAAAGCAATTCTTTGTATTCTATAATCGCAAAAATATCGAGTAATTTGCAAAATATTTGTAAATTATTATTGATATTAAAGATTGCTAATTATAATCGATCTTTTTTGCTAATTTTAATCTTAACAAAAACTACGCAAGCAATATTAAAATTAATTAATGTAATAAAAGTCTAAGATTAGATTGTCTTGTTATTATTGTCAACTAAGTTAACAAGTTTGACGTTAAATTTAAATTAACTTAGAGCTAAATAATTGTCTTTAATTGTTGTCTCAAATACTTTATTTTTAAAGACGAGAAATTTCAATTCTCTTAAAAGAGAGTAACGAACATACATTTTAATAGTAAGAACATTGTTGCAATTCTTAATTTTGTTTTAAATAAATATTGAAAGAGCTTAAATGTTTAGACAACTATAGTTGAGCAAACTCTTATTATTGTTACTATTTTGATTTTTATTGTTCTTGTCTTCGATAATTTTGTATTCGACGTATTGTTTAAAATTAATAAAGATAATTTGTTTTTTAACTTCTTTAATTGTTATATTCTTTTAAATAATAAATTGTTGTTTGTGTTTTTTAATTTAACGAGTTGCTACAACTTTCTAAGTAGCAATTATAGATATATCAACAAATTCGAAGAGTTTTATAATAACAATATAATATTTGACAAATTAAGCAATTGATAAAGATAGTAAACAATACGTAAGCAAATAATAAATCTTCGCAATTTGCTAAGTTGTAAAGTTAAATAAATTATTAATCTTAAAAAAAAAATTATTAAATAAGTGTTAATAATATTTGAAATTACGCGTCTAATAAATAGAATTTTGTTATTTAATCTTATTAATGCATTAACAAGAATATTAATTAATATTTATATTTTGTATTATTATTAATATAATGTTGCAAAAACTAGTTGTCTAATATTGCTTAAAAAATTGAAAGTTATAATATAATAATTTGTTGTAAATATTAATCTAAATTATGCTAATAAAGTTAAAAATTATTTAATTAATAATAGCTTGCTTGTTTAACGTCTCGATTTGACAAAAATATTTGTTTTATAATTTTCGAAAACAATTACGATCTTGTTGTAAGATTTTCTTAACTTTGTTAATTAAGAAGTGCTACAATACTATAAATGTAACTTCTTTAATCAAGTCTTTTATTGCGACAAAATTGATAGATTGATTAAGATATTGCATAGTATTATTAACAAAAATGTTATACTTTATTTTGTATTCTTAAACGAGATTTTCGATCTTATTTAACAAATTTTTGTTGTACTAACAATTAAACTCGAATCTATAATCTTTTTAACAAACTAGATATTCTAAGATAAATTTCTTGCAATTGTAATAACAAAGTTAATAATTAACAAAAGATTTAACTTTGTAGACGTATTATTTGTTATTAAATTTTATAATTAATTTAAAATAATTAGATTGCAAACAATTGTAGAAATTGTCTTCTTTAAAAATTGACTCTAAATTAATAATAAAAATAACTAAATAAATCTTTCAATTGACGAGCAAATTAAGTTTATAGATTAGATTATCTTTTTGTTCGAGAATTGTAAAGAAATCAACTTGCTAAATAGTTAATTTTGTTAACTTTACAAAAGACAAACTATAATTCTTATATAGACAAAAAAAAGCTTGTTTGTTTACTTAAAAAGTCAAAGATTAATAATATTTATTATAAAGATTCTTTGTTGTTATATTGATTTAAGCAATTGCAATCTTAGTTTTTATTGTATTTATTAATCTTCTTTCGAGTTAATTCTTTTGTTAATTGTTAAATTTAAAAAGAATTAAAGAGTCTTTAATTTTAAATTTTATAATTATTTTATTTGACGAAAAATCGATAAAGAAACTAGATAGATTGTTCAATTATATTTGAAAAATTAAGAAAAAAAATATTTAATTAAGTTTAGAATTGTTTGTTATTGTATAGCAAAAAGCAAGCTCTATTGTTTAATTAGTTTTTTTGCTTTAATTATTAGTTTAAGAATAATACGCAACAAAGATCAAAAAGTTAATATCGAATTTCTTAAATACAATACGCTAGAACTCGAACAAGAACTTTCTATTATAATTGTGTATAAAAGTCTTCGATATTTCTTAGTTTGCGAATTTGTCTATTATTATATTGACTCAATTCTTAGTAGTATGCATATTTTTATTAATTATAATTATAATTTTTTTAAAAAATTTATATATCGCAATAAGTGCAACGTTTATGTTTTGTTTATTTGATAAAATTAATATAAAATCGAAACTTATTGTATAAAAGAATATTAAAAAATTAATAATAGAATTTAAAGTATTGTACAATTAATAATGCTTTGTTTAATAAAGATTGTACTCTCAACAATATATTATATAACGTTGTAGACAATTGCTCAACTTGCAAAAGTAAAAATTAATAGAAATTGTCTTATATAAACAAATAAAATCGACGTAATAATTCTTGTTGTATACTTAAATAAAAATCTCTTTTTTAAACTTCTTTAATAGATAAAGTTTCTTTCGATTAATATAATTTGTATAGTATAGTAGCTTATCTTTTATAAAGAATTGTATATTTAACAATATAACAAACTTCTAAATAGTATTTATAATTTTTGTTTACTTAACAAATTTAATATAGATGTCGAGCAATTGTTTTTTAAAATTAGTGTTTATTTCTATTAAATAGATATAAAAGAATATTGCTTTATCGAAGATTATCTATGCAACTAAATTTTTCTTTTTTTTGAAAATTTGTTTGACAAGTTTGCTTACTTTTAAGACTTTAATCTTAAATACAAAAGCGTCGACTTTGTTAAACTCTTCAATATTATTTGCTTTTTTTTTTGTTAATTAATGCTAGCAATTAAGACAAAGCGTTAGATATTGTATTTAAACAATTTGTTTTGTGTCGAATATTAAAATTAAATTACAAGAGATATTGCAATACATATATAAGTTTAAGATTAAGCTTGTTTATAACAAATAATAACAAAATTGTTTGCTTAACAATATTAAGCGTAGTTAAGTAATCTATATAGACAATAATTAATTACTTAGAAATCTTAATTAGATATTTTGTTTTTTTGATTGTTTAAATTAAGCAAGCAATTTTTAGTTTTATTAATTAATAATAAGATTCGATAGTACTTAATATTTTGAACAAAAATAATATATATTAAATGTTAAATTTTCGAAAGTTATTGTTAATAAAATTTTCTTTAACGTAATAGATCTTAATTTTGTATTTTTGTTTTTTTGTTGCGTTAAGTCTTACAAACAAACAACAATTAATATCGAAATAAATAAATAAATTTGATATTGTAAAAACACGTTAAAACTAATAAAAAAAGCTTGACAAATTTAATAATTGTTCGATAAAAATATTTCGAAAATACGTCTTACGCTTTTAATTGTCTTGCGCGAACAAATTTTTAAACAATTGTATTTTTTCTTATTACAACGAGTTGACGCGTTGTGTATATTAGACGATTTTGTCGCATTAATAATTGACGAAATTTAGATACATTTTTAATGCTTTAAGATTTTTGAGAAATTAAATAATCTTAATTGCGACAATTTGTTTCTCAATAATAGATAAATCGAAGACGTCAATCTTTTGTTCGAATAAAATAATATTAGAATAATTAAGATAAATCTTTGTAGAACTTAGCGTAATTTAAAGCTTAACAAACTTAATAAAGAGATTTTGTAAATAATCGAAATAATTTGTAAAAAATTTAGAGAAAATAACAATATTATTAATATATATTTTGTAGAATTTGCGTAGAAGTTGCAATTGTTTATTTATTATTTGTTGTATATAAGTCGAAGAGTTTTTGAATTTTATAGCAACAACATTAAGTTGTTTCTTGTTTCAATAAATAATAAACAAAAATTTGTAACAATCTTGTTCGATTATTACAAATTAAAGAAAGAAAACAAAATTATTTATTAAACTTATATAATTGCAATTCTTCAACTATATTATAATATTGTTTTGCATAAGTATTAAGTAATTATCGATAATTGTTAATTTGTTTAAATCTTTAATATTTGTAATTATTTGATGCTTTCTAGCAAACTAATTATTAGAGTTGTTGATCGTATATTAAATAACAAAGATTGAGAAATTAAAAAAAATTAATTGCGTAAATTATTTTATCTTCTTTTGTTAATAAAGTTTGTCGAATTTCTTATTAACTACTATTTTATTTTGTTTTTCTGGCAAATAGACTTTTTGTATTATTCTAAAAATTGTTGTAAAGTTTTAATTGTTATTTAGTAAAATAATTATTTAGTTGTCTTTTGTTAACTTAATAGTTCTATTATTATTCTTTTAAAAAACAACGAATTTATTAACAAGAGTACAAAGCTCGATTATTTCGATTAATAAGTTACAAATATGTGCATTATTAAATAGAATTGTTTAATATTTGTTCGATAATATTTCTACTTTTATGTTATTTTTGACAACTCAATTATATTTGTCGAAACTAATTTAATAGCAATCTTGCTTTTTAAACTTAATTAAACAATTAAGATTTGTCGACTTATAAACAATAATTAACAAAGAGCTTTTGTTGCATATATAAATTGTTAACAATAAAACATCTATTATATATATATAAACGTCAATAAAATTTAACTTAAATAAGAAATTACAATCTAGTAAAGACTAATTAATTTGAATAGATACTTTAACAATACTATTTGCGTCGACAATTATTCTATATTTCGATTTTAAAATTTAACAAATTTTAATATTATTTTGTGTTATAACATTAAGATTAGTTGTTAATTTTTAATAGCTATTTAGAGTAAACTATTTAATATCGAAATTAACAATTATTTGTTCGAAAGTTATAATATCTATGCTAAGTAACAATTTAATTTTAAGATTATTAACAATATATATCTTTTAACAAATATGCGCAATAGACTCTCTATTGCGTATATAATTTTTAATATATATATTTAGTACAAAATAGTTATTAATTAAGTGTCTCGCGATATTAACATTGCAAACAAAGATAAGTATTTATATCTTTTTAATAAAAAGATTTAATGCAAGATTCTTAAAAAACTTGCGATTAATAAGAATTATAATATACTCAATATCTATATATATAATATACGACAAGCTCTATTAGACAAATCTTAGCAAAATAATAACGTAATAATATAAACAAAAGATTAAGTCTATATCGACTATTGTTTTAATATCTAACTTAATTAGTTTTAAATTATTAATAATTTTATTTTATTTTATTATTGCTTTGTCGATATAAAAGATTTGAGCAAACGTTTGTTTTGTTCGATACTTAAAATTGTATCTTTTCTTAATGTATTAAAAAAACTTGTTAGTTAATTAGAAAATACGATAGCATTCTATGCAAGTAAATTGTTTAAATAATAGAAGTTTTATCTTTAAATCGACATAAAAGATATTAACAATTATCGACGAATTTTTGCGTTGTTCTCTTAATAAAGTCTCTTTTTAATAATTTTCTTCAACGTAATAGATATTGTTTTGCGAGATTTTTAAGTAGTACGCAAGAACGTCGTAAAATTGAGTCGAATAGTATAAGTTATTATATAACGAAGAATTTACATAATAAGTTGATATAGCAACTAATTAATATATTAACAAGACAAAAGATTAATATTTAGATTGCTAATAAGATAATTGCTAATATATTAATAATTGATAGAACAATTAATATTTTTAAAATTAATAATTATTATAATTTTGTCGATCTCTATTTTCGATACAACAATTATTTGCTTTAAGAAAAAATAAATTTTTGTTTTTGTTGTTTGATTGCGTCTTGACGTTAACAACAATAATAACAAAATACTTAGAAAAAGAAAACAACAATATAATAGAGCAATACTAATTATTAAAATTAGACGCGTCTTGCAAAGATAAACAAATCTAATAGTTTGTAGATAGCTAATATAAATTAAAGTAAATAGAATACGAAGTATAAAAGAAGCGTAATTAATAAGACACAAATAGTTAACAAATTTGCTATTGTTAATTGTTATTTCTAAGATTGTTGTTACGCTTCTTAAACTTTTGAGTACAATTGCAATTTTAAGTCAATAATTAACAAGCATTTATTATTGTCTTTTATAGCTCTTTCTTTGCATTTAGTTTCTTAATAAAGTTTTGAACAATTGTATAAGTTGTTAACATGATAATTATTGAACGCAATTCTAAATTAAGTTGATTTTAAACTTATATAAATTAATTCTATAAATTAGAGATATTAATTAATTAAAAGTACAAAATAATATTCTAAAGAAAATTGCTTGTTTTACAATTATTTTGCGCATTCTTTGTTGTAAAGATTTTGAAGATAAGCTTGTTAAAAATTTTACTAATTTTTATTTTAAATTGCGTCTTTAGTTTGTTGATAAAATTAATAAGTAAAAGACTTCTAAATGTCTTGCGTTTAAACTTTTCGATTTTTTTTAAATATTAAATTATAGCAACGTTACAAAAACACAACAATAAATTATCTTTTATTGTAATTTTGTTAACTATATAAGTATAATTCTTTACTTATTTAACAAATATAAAGATCTCTTAATAGATTGTTTCTTTATTTGCAAAGATAATATTATTTAATTTATAGCTTTTTGAGACGTCTAAATAAAAAAATTCTAGATTTGTTGCTTTAAAGCAATTGATTAAAGTAGTTAAATTGTTTTGATTATTGCTTCTATTTAAATAATAACGTCTTTAAAAATTCTTGTCGATTTAATCGAATTGTTAAATTTCTTGACATATTAACTTACGCAATTTCTTTATTATTTAAGACGTAAATGCTTTGTCTTCTTAATAAGTTTTCGAATCTCTCGATTGACTCGATTAATTATAGATAGTATCGCTATAGATATATAAGTAAGTAACAAAACTAGTTAAGTATTTAAACGCAAACAATACTTAATTGTCGAGAGCGTTTTAATTAAAGTTATGCTAATTGCTTGATATCTATTGAGCGAGATCAATCTATCTAAAGTTGTGCTATTTGCTCAACATTTAATAACTAGAAAAAGTCTAATTAACGTTGTGTTGCTTGTTCGATGCTTAATAAGTAAAAGACTAAGTAAGTAAAGCAAGCTAACTTTGTAAATCTTAAGCAATAAATATGTTTTAAATATTAAGAACAAGATAACTTTGTATGTTTGAAAAAAGAAATTGTTCGACAATTGCAATTTTCGAAGCGTTGACTTGCTTTGTCGACGTAATTTCTTTTATTGTTTTAATATAATTTAATGCTTTTATATATAACAAGTTGTTCTTGCAAACAAACGCAAGCTTTTGTTGTTTACAAATTCTAGAAAGATTATTAAATAAATTTGTTATTTTACTATAATTGTTGCAATCTCTATATAAAATAAAGAATGCTTAATAACGAATATTCGATCTAGAACAATTTGCTAGTTTGTCAAGAAAAACGTTGTTTAGATCTCTAGATTAATTGTAAAACTTATTGCTTATAGTAGACTAATTACATAAATACAAATTGTTTGATAGACTAATAATAGTTGAGTCAATTAATTTGATAAAAGAAGATAAATTATTCGAATACAAGCTATCTAATAGAATAATAACAATCAAATTAATCGATTTAATAAAAAAAGTTAAAGTAACAAGTTTAGAATTCTTGTACTTATTTAAAAACTTTAAGATTGTTAACAAGTTTTCAAAAATTAACAAAACAATAAGATTAATATATTTGTTAATATCTTAAGTAGTTGTCTCGAATTTTTTGACAATTTGTTTAAAGAGAAACTTGTTAATAGTTTATTTTGCAAATCAAATACAAAATTCTTTTATTAAATAAGTTCTATATTTGCAAGTTAATTAAACAAAAAATAAAAAAAAGTAAGAAACTTGTTTAACAATCTTAATAGCAATTTATTAAATAAAGAATAAAAGATAAGCTAAGTATTAATAATTAGTAAATAGAAAAGCAAAAAGTTGATAAGCTAATATAGATACTTTTTTCTTTGTATATAAAGTTAACTTAAGACAAAAGCTAATAAAAGATAAATATTACGTATTTGACAAATGCGAGATTTGAATAAGATTTACAAATAAGCTAAAAAATAAATAAACTAATTAACAATAACAAATTGCTTTGCAAGTTAGTTGCATAGCTTGACAAATTGCTTTGCAAGTCAATTATATAGCTCAACAAGTATTAAACAAAAGTAAATTGTCTTTGATACAAAGATTCGCTTAACAAGTAATTGAAATAATTGATAAGCTAATATATCGAATTTAGCAAAGAACAAAATAATTGATATAGCTTGTCGATTAGCTGATGCAATAAGTTAACAATAGAAGAGTACTCTATATATTGTTTGAAGCTATTATTTGTTATAAAAGCAAAGCGAGAAACAAACAAAGCGAGCACTAGACAAGTTATAATAGATAGTTGAATTAATTATCTATCTAGTTATGCGCAAATCTATCTCTACTCGTCGAGCTAGTCCTCTTAGAGACTAGCGCAGCTTGTCGAGTGGAACTTGTCGAGTAAAGCAATCTGCTAGCTAGATGTGTAATACTAATTTAAAAGTTGTAATTCAAAATAGCAAAAAAATAGCAAAAAAATTTATACAATCAAATTTGTTATTGTTATAATAAATAGCACAATTAATTGCTTAACTATAATACAATTTATATATTTAAAATACTTCTATATCTAACAACTATATTATATAAATAGAATAAAAAGAAAGTTTAAATAAAATAATATTGTTTGTAGTTGCTAAATCTAGAAACTCTAAAATTATATAGAATTTAAAACTATTAATAATTAAAAAAAATTATTGTTTTATATGTTTGTTGTAAATATATCTAATAAAATAATAAAATTAATTAATAACAAAATTATTATTAGAGTATTTAGTATTGCTAGTATTAAATAGTATATTGTTGTTAATATTGTTTGCAATCTATTTAACTAGAATATTTACTCTCTTAATAATTATTATAGACAAAATCGATTAATTAACAATATTAATAGTCTTTGCAATAATAATATAATCGCGATTTTTAAAATCTATTATTTGAAATACATTTCTAATATTTTTAATAACAACAATATATATTTTTTTGCAATTTATACAAAAGTTTGTCTTGTCTATATTTTAATAATTTGTCTTTTATATATCTTTTTTGTCTATTATACTTTTTAATTTCTTAAAGTAGAGTTTTAATATTTTAATATTTGAAGAGACATTTTTTCGAACAATAGCAAAAAATATTTAACAATAAGTTCTAAACTTCGAATATCTATTATAAAAGTATCGAAATCAATAATTGTCTATTAAAAAAGTATCGAATAAAAGAAGACAATTAATAGCGTCGACAACAAATTTTATTGTTAATAATATATTTATATTATTTAGACAAATAATATAGTCGACAATTATTTGTTTTTAAATCTTAGTATATCTTTTATATATAGAAAAACAATTCGATTTCGAAAGTATTTCGATAAGTTAATTTTGCAAATTCTATCGATTGCATGCGTACTTTAGAACGCATTTTGTAACATTAATATAATTGTCGTTTTAAAAGACTTTGTAGACTTGCATTACGCATGTATTGCGCTTTTAATAAATCAATTGAGTTATAGTAATAATAGTAAATAAATAATAAGGTGGTTAGTTAAATTCCGATAAAAAGTTGGTAATCTAGGTGGCTAGGTAATGCAGGTGGCACCCGCCGAGGGACGAGGCGGTGAGAGACGAATTTAGTTATTAACTCGCGATTATCCGTATGCGACGAATCCTCCCGCCGCAGAGCGTAGGCTTAGTTGATTCGTTCCGGGGGCCGAGAGGGGCTCAGGCTAACCGTTAAATGGTTCAAGCTCTGCTTGCAATGCATCATTGCCGGGGTCGCAGTCAGCCTCATCAGCTCACGGCTCTCGCACCATGCCTGGTTCACTTCGCGGTACACGTCGCTGTCGACCCACCACACCCTGGGAAATGCCACTATTTATGTATATATTCCCCTGGCCATGTCGGTATGTGCTGTTGCCATACTTTATAGCCTATACGTTGCTAACGTACTCAAAAGTCACAGGTCGGCAACGGATCCCATACCCAAAGCCTCACCCGGAAAGTATCCTTCCGCCACAGGTCATCCGCCGAGAAAACCTCTGATACGAGTGCTACCCCCGTAGAGCCTAATTCACCGCCGGGCCTCCACTTCCTCAAGAAGCGATTCACCAGTAGGTGGGCTCGGAAACACACCAACAGTGATGACGAAAAGGCCGCCCGGGGCCCTCTGGGACTTGGGCTTCTTCATTCTTCCCCTGAGCCACTTATCGACATTATATTCGTGCATGGTCTGCGAGGAGGTTCAATCAAGACTTGGCGGAAAGGGAGCGACCCTAGAAACTTCTGGCCGCAATTCTGGCTGCCACTGGAGCCTGAACTACACAATGCCAACATACACAGCTTTGGTTACGACTCGGATTGGGCCAGTACGAAGTCCAGCATACTAAACGTTCACGATTTTGGACAGTCACTTTTGGAAGAGATGCGCAATTCCCCTAACCTGAGAGACAAGGGAAACGTAAGGTTGGAGTTGTCTATCACAACACATTGCCTAAATCTCACAGGGACCTATACTACTGATTGGACATTCCATGGGCGGACTCGTGATAAAGAAGGTTGGATCTTTTAGCTGCTAGAACCCGAAGGGCCCTTAGAGCTAACGATGCTAGGCTTTTATCCTAGCCAACAATATTCCAGAGTTCAAGGAACGCATCCAATGCATATTCTTTTTAGCCACTCCTCACAAAGGATCTGATTACGCCGCAGTCCTGAATAACATCTTGACCATTTCCGGAATAATGTCTTCGCGTCTTTATATTACAGACATCACGACTGGCTCAATATCAGCTCAATTGATTGACGAAGACTTTGGGAAACACGCTAGCGATTTGCCTATATTCTCTTTCTACGAAACTCTCCAAATGAAGCTTGGGATATCGTCCAGCTTGATCGTAGAAAAGAGTTCCGCGATTCTCGGTAGGGCCCTCTGCTCCTGCTAGCTCAAATTCGAGTGTCTCATGAACAATCTAATGGTCTCGCAATCAAAGGACTCGATTTTAGACGAGAAAGAGTTCAGTACCTCAACGCAAATCATCGGGATATTTGCAAATTCGATAGTCCAGATGATCGAAACTATGTGACGTTGAAGAACGCGATTATCAGTGCGACGCAGGATATCTTAAAAGATGGCATGTTTGTATCGTATTATCACAACGTCAAATGATTAATGAATTACAGTCATTGAAACCACTATGCAACAGTCTCACGAACAAATGAAAATCTTGCAAACGTTCCTAGATATATCAGATCATCCAGATGAACACTACCCCAGAGTTGAGGGTTCATGCCTGTGGCTTGACGCTCGAGATGACTTTCAAGATTGGAGGGAACCAGCTGGAGAGCTTGTTCGTGACGAGTATTCGGCGTCAGAGAACAACCCATCCATTTTCTGGGTCACTGCCAATCCTGGAACAGGTAAAACATATCTGGCGGCACATGTTGTAGATGGGCTTGGTCAATTTCAGCTTGAATGCTCCTACTATTTCTTTCACATTGGGAACAGTTCTTCACGATCTCTCGGCAGTTTCTTAAGATCTATCGCATACCAGATGGCTATGTCGAACACTTTCGTCCGTGAGAAGCTAGTTGGACTCTGTGAGGAAGGATCGACGTTCGACAAAGATAACGCGGCCACCATCTGGACTAAGGTCTTCAAACGAGGTATCTTTCAGGTAAGTGAATGCAATTATCTGAATATCGTACACCTCGATGCTTACTTCTTGAGGCCCGCATAATTACACCACAGTACTGGGTTATTGATGCGATCGATGAATGCAGCAAGTATCAAGAACTATTCACTTTGATCAAGGGCATTCAATTGAGCTTCCCACTCAGAATCTTTATCACGAGTCGGAAGATCCCCGAACTCCAAAGAATGCATCGCTCCTTGGAGGCGTCAGTATCAATAACATGCATCGAGGTATCAGTAGAAGACAGCACCAGTGATATCGACTATTACATTCAAGAGCGCGTTGAAAATCTAGCAAATGACCTAGTGAGTAGTAAGAAGGATCTAGCTAAGACCCTATTACGAAGGTCTAACACCTGTTTTTTATGGGTTAGGTTAGTTCTGGATGAACTGGAAAAGGTATATACTACAGAAAGCATGACGCAAATACTCCAAAGCATACCCGAAGGAATGGTCCCCTACTATGAGAGGATCGTCAGAGCAATGGCTGAGAACACTCTTGAAAAACATGTCGCTAGAGCTGTGCTTGTTTGGGTTGTGGCAAGCTCGAGAAACCTCTTCATACCCGAGCTCTCAAACGCTCTCATGTTGGATATCAACACAGTTCTTCCAAGCGCCAGAAGTGCCGTGGAAGGACTTTGTGGTCAGCTGATCTTTGTCGATCATCGATCTGGTACAGTCAGTCTTGTCCATACCACAGTACGCGAATTCCTCCTCTCCGAGTCTGCTGGGGGATTCTACATTTCTGAGCTAAGAGCGCATGAGAGACTCGCTTTGACATGTTTGAAGTTGCTTTCGAGTAGCGAAATGAAACCCCCTCGAAGCCAGAGAATGTCGTCCCGAGTTCGTAAGAATCTGGAGCTGTCACCGCTAATGAATTACGCCATCGCACACTTTTCAGAGCATGTCTACTTTGCCTCAGCCGAGACTGACGAGATCATGCTAGCCCTAGACCTCTTTTTCAAAACGAATATCCTATCGTGGATCGAAAGGGTCGCTCAGATGGGCGATCTGTACCCCTTAATCAGAGTATCGAAGAACTTAAAGGGCTATCTAGACCGAAGAGCCAAGTACATATCACCACTCACTAATCAAGTGCAAATCGTCAAGAGTTGGTCAATAGACTTGAGTAGGATCGCAACCAAATTCGGCTCCGCTCTGTTGCAGGATCCGTCGTCCATCTATTTTATTATTCCCCCCTTCTGCCCGCTCGAATCCGTTATCCACAAGCAATTCGCAAATCGACCAGGCCCTCCGGGATTGTTGGTCGTAGGGCACAAGGACAACGCGTGGGGTGACTGTGCTGCATCTGTCAATTTCGGAGAAGACAGCATAGCTGTAGCTGTCGCTTGTGGGGAGAACCTTATTGCGGTGGGCATGTTATCTGGAGATATCAACCTCTTCAACCGCAAAAGTTGCCAAAAGGAGGGCGTGATTCATCAAAAAGACCCAATCGATCTTATCCATTTCACGGACAGGTCTATTGCTGCGTGCACGATCAGATCGGTTGTCCTCATGGACCTCATGGGAAACACGATATGGCAGACTCGACTCCAGTTCCGCTGCATTCTCCTCACCTCATCTGCCAACACTATTATTGCTGTGTCTGGACCTAGTTACGTCATGAAATGGGATATCTCGACTGGTATCCTTCTTGCCGAACAAGTGTTTTTGTATACTAGTCCTGATAATGATGGCGACAAGGTGCCCATGGTCCCCGATGCTGCAGCGCTATCCGCCGATATGGAGACACTTGCCCTGTCATATCGCAGGGGTACGGTATGTATTTTTGAGGTCGAGAGTGGTGAAGTCATTGCGTGGCCACGTGATAAACACCACAGGCTTAACAGGCCTGCGCCGGTGTTGTTATTCAATCCAAACCCTAACATCAGCCTCCTACTTATAATATATTCTGACCACGAACTCTCTCTTTATCAAACAGATACTGGAGCCCTGGTGAGCGCTCAAGAAAATTCAATTCCTGCCGGAATCCTATCGGCGTCTTGTTCGCCAGATGGCAGAACGCTTGCTACTGTTGACAAGCAAGGGGTCCTTCAAATCTGGGACTTTGAGTCGTTAAGGCTTCTGTACCACGTCTTATGTCACACGGCGTCGTTTCGAATTCTCGATTTTGTATCAGATGGATCAAGCGTGGTTGAGGTGATAGGTTCTGGCATGCGGATCTGGAGCCCAGCAACCCTTGTCCGTAAAGACATCGAGGAGGGCCAAAGCATCGGCGACGACGCATTGTACCTCGCTGCCGCTGAGGGTAAGTATGAGGCACGTAGGGTGTCAAAGATTACAGCACTGTGTGCCCATCCCTCTTTACCGATCGTTTTCGCTGGGAAGCATAGTGGACAGGTCATAGCTTTCGACACGAAAACAGGGCTGCAGATTGGGGTGCTGTACACCCATCCTTATGGCGCTTTCATTAACGGACTAGCCGTCAGCCAGAACAGCATTATGGCGTCAAGCGACGTTAATTGTGTTGTAAAGGTCTGGAACATAAAGGAAGCTCTTTCACCGACTCACCTATACACATATTCAGCAGCACAACTTGAAGGACGAATTAAGCAGCTGTGCTTTAGCACCCGTGGTGATTACCTCCTTGTAGCAACATCACAATCTGACCAGGTCTACGCCATGAAAGGCGGCTCATGCGTCGGATCATTACAATTTGAATACAATGAGAGAAACGTCTGGCGGTGGCTCCAAGTGCCCTCTCCAGTAAAGCAACCGGATCAGTTTGCTCTTATTCACGACCACATATTGACTGGATTTAGCGCCTCGGCTTTTCCGTCGAAGATCGATGATTTTGAGGCTGACATACCCTACGATGTTGGCGAGGGTAACGAGGAGACAGACATAAATTCAGCAATCATTCACCTGGAGACACAGACCCTGGTCTTTAACGTACGTTACCTCTCGGGCTGGGTCTCGTCATCATCAGTGTTTCTTTATGACCTAGGCACGATGACACTCCTAAGTGATTTATTTCCAAGATACTGCAAGCATCTCATCAGCGTGAGCGAGCGGACGCGAAGTCTTGTGTTCTTGCACGGAAACTCGTGGCTCTGCAGCATTAGTTTAGATAATCTTGCGCCGGGCCGCTACACACAGCACTTCTACGTGCCCGATGAATACATGTCGGTCAGACACAAGGTACTGCCTGTGCGGACTCCAGACGATAGTGTGGTTTTCTGTCTGCCTGGCGAGCTGGCCGTGGTGATAAACGGGCTCAAATTTAGAGAGATGAAGGCCTTGGAGTAGCACCGTTTCGACAGTCTGACGGTTTGACTATGGGCGCCCACTGGGCGGACATCCCAATGGATTTCCGTCATTCCGTCGAAGTTCTCATCGGGTCGTATGGCCTCCGATATCGCTTTGCGAACCAGCACCCAGTTCTAGCCGTACTATGTTATCCGGTCAAGGCATTTGTGTGAATTGCATGGCGTCGCGGCGTGGCACTAGGAGTCACGATTTGTTCTATCCTTGGGTTGGCTTTTCAATACGGAGTGCACTCCATACTAACAAGGTTTGAGAGTTGTCCATGGGTGCCTTATGGGCACAGATTGAGGCACTGACGGTAAGCCGTTGGATTGTTCGCCCAGTGGGCGCCTATCCTCAAATTGTCATTGAGTTGAAGCTTTAACTTGGGGGGAAAGCATTCAAGTCTGGGCCGGCGAATGTGGGTTTGCAGCATTTATACGTGAGTGGGACGGTGACGCGACATGTTACTGGAATTTCGACATCGAGATCATGTTTCATCTGGAGTGGCGATGAAGACACGAAAGACCCCCAGTTGGACGAATTGACGATAGGTTCACTGATAAGAGGGTCCAACAGCTTTTGGGTTTTTCGTCATAGCTAGCAAACATCGGCTGTGCTTGCACCATCATTTATGCTGCGGGTGGTATCTTCCAACAAAAGTGAGCCATATCATACCATGGAATGGCTAGAGATAGAGGATGCGAGTGCTTATTATCCGTTGAAGAACTATATTGACCTCGCAGCAATGTCGCGTCTTAAATAGTGTCTCAAACTGACGCCACCAAAATACATTGAAACGAAGCCCGAAGCCCGCTCCCTCAATCGTATACCTGAATAAGTAGGCTGTTGGCGACTATTGTATTTCTTATATCGTAGCACAAGCCGTTCATTGAAGAGCCCTATTGACGTTGAAGACATCAGACGATGAACTATGTGGCTGAAGGCCTTCAAGAAACCAGCAACGAGGGAGACGAAGGGCGCCCAGATGAAGGTTCCTCTGCTCGGCCTCTGCCATCGCCGCCATACTCCGTCTTCAGGCCAGCGCAAAAGAGATGGATCATCTTCATTGCCGCCTGGGCCGGGTGGTTCTCGACCGCCAGCAGCTTCATCTATTTTCCCGCCATCCCGTTCATGGCTCATGATATGGGCGTCTCCATCCAGAAAATAAACCTCACTGTGACCTCATACATGATCGCCTCAGGCGTCTTTCCAGCCATCACCGGCAATGCTGCCGACAGATATGGGCGTCGCATTACTCTCTTAGCCTCTCTTGCCGTTTACACCATTGCAAACATTGGTATCGCAGTTCAAAGATCATTTACGGCGCTGTTTATGTTAAGAATGCTTCAGAGCGCTGCGATATCGGGTATGATTATGCTTACCTCTGCTTGTGACAACCAGTAAGATCGAGAATTATAGGCGGCTTCTCGATCACTTATGGTGTTATTGGGGACTTGACAACACCAGACGAGAGAGGGGGCTACTCTGGAAACGCCTCATTATTGTATGCTCTCGAACCTCACAAGACTGCGACTAGAGGAGCCAGAACTGACGGGTGCACAAAGCCTTAATACTCCTCTCAGTGTGGCTCCTATGATTAGCGGTTTACTTCTCGTAAAATGGACCTGGCCATCCATTTTCTGGTTCTTGTCCATAGCATCCCCGCTCGTATTCTTGATCATGTTCCTTTTTCTTCCCGAGACGTGCAGGCGTCTTGTTGGTAATGGGAGCCACCGCACTTCTTGCGTCAATACACCTTTCATTCCCGTCCTGCGCCCTGAGCGATATTCATCGTCGATTGTTCAGCAAGAGAAACAGAAGGATGTCCCCAAGCTCCAAAACCCACTTTCGGTTCTCGTACTACTTCAAGACCGTGCGACTCTGGCAGCTGTATTGTGCTATGGCATCTACTATACGGTCCACTCTTGCTTACAAGCATCCACATCCACCCTATTCGTTGCAGTATACCACTTATCAGGCTTGCAGGCAGGTCTGATTTACATTCCCTTTGGCGTTGCTTGCTCGATAGCTTCGATCGTAACTGGTAATCTTCTCTTCGCCTGGCCCCTGAGTCCAACTTGAAAAGCAGCTCTAAGTAGCTAAAATTCGTTGCAGGTAGAATCCTAGATCGAGATTATCGGGTGATTGCCAAAGCCCAAGGTTTTCCCATCGATCGAATTGGAGGGGACGATCTCTCGACATTCCCCATCGAACACGCCCGGCTTCGGACGCACAAGTACTCTATCATCATCTGCGCGTCCTTGATCGCCTCATACGGATGGGTTCTGCGTGCTCGGGTGGTAAAGAGACCCTACCGAAACGATTGGAGCTCCCAGCTCACAAGACTAGCACATAGCAGTACCTCTCGTCATCCAATTCCTGATAGGATTCTCCAATCAGGTTCTTTACACCGTAAGAGTCCCGTCCGTGTTCAGGAAACTTGAAATTGATAAGGACAGTCGTTGAATACGCTGCTTGTTGATTACTACCCGGATAGATCTGCTTCGGTACAAGCTGTCAACAACTTTGTTAGATGCATGCTTGCTGCTGCAGGGCTGGCTGTCTTGGACGTCATGCTTAGCAAGCTGGGTTCAGGATGGTGTTTTGTTATGTTCGCCATTCTGCACGGCACCACGTTTCCCATATTCTGGATTCTGGAGAGGCGAGGGCCTGTATGGCGGCAGAAGAATGATTCTTGAGCTGAAAACAGTTCGTGACATACAACGTGCCCTGATGGCGCTAAATGTTTAAGAAAGATATTGAGGATATATTCGGAGAGGTTGCACTGAGGTTTCCGAGGAGCGTCGTCAGCATTGGACGAATGAATCGGCCCGCTTGCGAGGTTAACCGGAAATGCGACGGAACGCTATCATCGAGCCCAAGTCATTGTTCAGCTACGAAAAGCCATATTTGACGGCGCTGTGTATTTGAGAGGTGTTCAAGTACTTCGGGGCCTACGCGTCATTCTCCTCTGTGCTTATCCGCCACCAACTCGGACTATAATCTAGCAGAGCGCTCCCAGTATCAGCAACAATCGCTACAATGTTCACTGGATGTTCAACCGAGCTCCGTCCTACAATGAGCAGACTGATGCAACAGAAGAGATAAAAGCGACGTTCGAGGTGTGGTAGGAGGCTAGCGTGCTTCCTGACTCCCTGGAATCTGGACGAAAACGGAGTTCAAAGATTCCAACTACCGTTATAAAGTATGTACTGTATTCTGTCATATCCATCGACTGACCTTTATATACTAGACTACTCCGGAAGTTACCGATCAGGACATATACGAAGGTCAAGGCAGCATTCAACAGCATTGCGTTCCCTCCAAAGGGTGTTTCTCAGATCTGTTCCGATCGAGACCTGCAACCTGACTGGAGGTTCAGAGCTAGTGACTCACAGAGAAATGTCCTGTATCTTGGAAGGACATAGAGGCTGGGTTGCTCGAACAAGCCCAGCGCTCAGAATATTCATATCCTGGTCGCTTAGGTCATGATCTTTCCGCAGGCTTTCGGCGCCCTTCAAATGGTGGGGAGGTATCGTCTGGCCCCCGCACTTCCAGTCCAACGTCCGACAGAGCATTCGGTTACTTTCAAAGCTCCTGGACACGATAGACAGACGATCCACGTATGAATAGAGATACCCGCGTGCCCGAAGATTGCTTTCTAAAAGATTTCCAGTTTCGGAAAAGATATTTTAGACGAAGGCAGACTAGAGAGGAGACTTAAACCCGACAAAGACTTGCCAACGCAACCGCATTCGTGCTACCTACTGTCTGTGATGAAAGGACGCTGTAGAAGCCTGTATTCCAAAGGCGGCGGCGAGTGCGACGGTGGTAAGTTGGATTCTTTGCGCGGAACCCGCTATAGATTGCGCACTATGTGGGACAGACTACCATCATCTGAACTGGCTCGTGAGCTTTGTGAAGTACCAGGAGAGCGTCGCAGGGACTCTCCAAGACAATGAAGAAGGATGTCCGTGGACTGTAGAGGAAATGTAGGAGAACTCAAGAAAAGATGTTCTAGTCCGGAGCAAGCGTATTCACATGCAACAAGCACTTGATTTTTTTAGAAAGTCTCAGATTGGGTTTTTCCAATTATACAGACGAGCTTCTACGGACACAAGGTCCATGCTCCATTGAGGTAAAGAGACCATATACCTATTCAATCACGAGTCTTGAAATTAGTCGAGCTACCCAATAATGACACTGTGTAAACGTCAGCCTCCATTCGCACTTTAAGCATGACCGTAGATTACTTGAACATTTCACGGTCACTATATTCAAAGGTGTTGACTCCTGGAGGAATCCCTGTGTCGTTCGCAACCAACCCCTTTTTCATCCCCCACCCGGTTATACCTGCCCCCTATCTCAACCTCGGCAAACGCGCCCGCCCGTCTCCCAAATACACAAAGCAACAAACACCCACCCCTCAGCATCAATCAACCCTCACACCAACCCACACCCGCTCCCCCCAATCCCCATCACCCACCAACCAT